>JAEEGH010001965.1_pt1 | contig 57386 bp, 42 predicted proteins | sample 9134181 | NCBI WGS metagenome assembly JAEEGH01 (sample SAMN16246544, study PRJNA631951) | gut metagenome | biome: gut microbiome; feature: rumen; material: DP-attached | host: Bos | place: Iran: Karaj | collected 2018-10 | reverse complement strand
TCCAAAAATGTCGCCCGTAAGGCATTCGCTATGCACGCGCACGTAGACCGGCTTGCGAAAATCGGGATTGCCCGCGACCCAGGCCACGTGTTCCACGCCGTCGGTCTTGCTCTTGTAGGCATATGCGGTAAAGTCGCCGTACTTGGTCTGCACGTGCGGGGCGGCCACACGCTGTACCAGTTTCTCGTTCCTGAGGCGGTAGTCAATGAGGTCGCGGATAGAGATAATCTTGAGGCCGAACTTCTTCGCCACTTCCTCGAGCTGAGGCATGCGTGCCATCGTGCCGTCCTCGTTCATGATCTCGATGAGGGCGGCCGCAGGGCGGAGTCCCGCAAGTTTCGCGAGGTCAACGGCGGCCTCGGTATGGCCAGCGCGGCGGAGCACGCCTTCTTCCTGCGCGTAGAGGGGCGAAATATGCCCCGGACGGCCAAAGTCGCTCGGCTTGGAGTTCGGGTCGGCAAGCGCCAGGATGGTCGCCGCACGGTCGTGGGCCGAAACGCCGGTAGTGCATCCCTCGATCTTATCCACCATGATGGTAAAGGGGGTCCCCAGAATCGAGGTATTCTCGGCGGTCTGGCGCGTGAGGTTGAGTTCATGGCAGCGCTGGATGGGCAGCGGGCAGCAGAGCACACCACGGCCCTCGTGGAGCATGAAGTTCACCTTTTCGGGCGTAATCTTCTCGGCGGCGATTACGAAATCGCCCTCGTTCTCGCGGTCTTCGTCATCGACCACAATCAAGAACTTTCCGTTCTTAAAATCCTCTATGGCCTCTTCAATCGTATTAAGCAAGGTCACGTTCCTTCAGATAATTTTCAATGTACTTGCCGAGCATGTCCACTTCCACGTTCACGATGGTCCCGGCAACCCAGTTGCGCAGGTTCGTTCGGGCGAGCGTCTCAGGGATGATGCACACGCGGATGGAATCCTCGAACTTCTCGGCCACCGTAAGGCTGATGCCGTTCAAGGAGATGGAACCGCGACGGATAATGTAGCGCTTGAGGTCCGCAGGCATCTTCAGGTCGACTTCCACGCCCGTTTCGCGCGGGGTCACCTTGATAACCTCGGTAATGCAATCCACATGGCCCATCACAAAATGCCCGCCCATAAAGCTATCGGCACGGCACGGAAGTTCCAGATTGACCAGTTTTCCGACTGCAGCCTGCTTGAAGGCGGTATTTTCGACCGTCTGGTGCATCAGACAAAAAGTGGCTTCATCTTCGGTACAAGATTCAATGGAAAGGCACACACCGTCGTTCGCGACGCTGTCGCCCAGTTTGCAATTCTTGAAAAATCCCGGCGACTTGAGGCGCATCGAGAGCGCATCACCTCGAGACTCTATCGAGACGATTTCGCCGGTAGATTGAATAATTCCCGTAAACATACGCGGACAAATATAGAAAAAGACGAGTGCCGAGCCGACCTATATGCGTCCTAAAAGGACGCCATATAGAAAAAGGCGAGTGCTTACAGTCAAAATCCGCAATTTAGGCACTGCAAAAGCCGCTAACATTGGCGCGCAGTTTGTTCAAACCATCGGTGAAGCGGGCTAATCCTTGACGCAACGGACCGAAAGAGCAAGAGGGGGGGCATCAATCCCATGGTTTACCACACTGATTGCACCCCCTATTCCTACATACACATGAGACGATTCTATTTCCGTTGAAGTCCAAAAGTACGCATTTATGCCAACATAATTGCAGACACCATTTTCACACATTCCCGCAGGGAACGCAGTAAAATCATATTCATCCAAACCGCGCGCGTCCCCCCACCAACCATCTAGGGATTTTAATTTCAGCCCAGCAGAATCGATTCCTCCCACCGTTTCAAACAATATTTCAAATTCGGCCAAGCTGGGCAGGTGCCACCCTTCAGGACATGCACCTCGATTAATTCCACTCGAATCACACTCTACCAAATTGCCACACGCATATGGATAATATGTGTCCGGAAGAAATTTACTCCCCATCGCAGCACCCCATATGTAGTAGCTGCCATACTTTGCACACAATGTATTGTCCTCGGGATTAGCATTACAATAGACCGCATAATTTTTCCTGTTAACAGAAAGGCTATCAAAGGTATAATTCAAGTTCTCCGCCATCCACACCTGCGATCCGATGGTCGTAATCCTGTAGACATGGTTATCACGCCTATCCCGTATGTAATTGCTCGCGGGAGACTCCCCGTCCGTACCATTCAGCACCACTCCAACGGAATCGCCGTCGCACATAATCTTGAATCCACTGCTATCAGCCAAGGCTTCCGTCATGCAAGAACTTCCGTTCTCGCCAGGATCCCCCTTTACGCCATCATCGCCCGGGTCTCCCTTTTCTCCGGGATTTCCCTTTTCACCGGGCTCTCCTTTTTCTCCTGGGTCACCCTTGTCGCCCTTCGCGCCGTCCTTACCATTCAACGACACCCATTCCCCATCGACACAGACAAAGGCCTTGGCGGAATCCATCGCATAGGCCATCGCACCCTTATTTTTCTCGACACACTTGGGCAACTTGTCGCCCGGTTCTATTACAGTCATATTGACCGATTCATGGACCTCCGTCACCTCCGTTATTTCGTCTCCGCAGGCAGAAAGGAGAACCACAGCGACAGCGGCCATACCAAAGCAAAACTTGTTACCCATAGATGCCTCCATAAAGATGCATCCGATATATAAAAAAATAGAAGCAGAATTACTCCGCTTTCACTATAGAAAACCCGGCCAAAAGGCCGGGCTTTTGAACGTTAATCCTTTTATAAGGACTAGAAACCGTACTGTTCGAGGGTAGCGCCAAGTTCCTTACAGTCCTTGTCAGCTGCGCTCTGGTCGTAGTAGTTGACCGTCAGGGTCATCCCGTCCTTTTCTTGGGTACAGGTCTTGGTCGGCTTGCCGGAGCAGCCCGAGCCATCCTTGGCGGTACCGCTGATGCTCATAAGGGCCGAAAGGTCAATGAGCGGGGCTTCTTCGCCATCTGCACCATCCAGGGCATCACCCATCTTCGAAAGGCTATCGAGACCCGTCTGCACGTCCTTGCACACCGACTTGATCTTCGTGACATCGGAAGCTTCAGCACAGACGTGCACGCTACCGACTTCGCCAATCTTCACGTTAACATCGCAGGAGCCCAGGCTAGAATCTCCCGAAGAAGAGTCGTCACAGGCAGCGAACATGGCAGCGGCAGCAATTGCAGCACCGATCATAAGTTTTTTCATAATAGAATTCTCCTTTAAGATGTTTGAAGATAAATATAGTCAAAAAATAATCTAGAAGCCCAAGGAGGCCACATTCATTAATTACAAAAATACTCCAAAAATCTTACTTTCAAGGTATCCTGTTTGAAGGATCGAGGAAGGATGCGGCCCACCCTCAAAAAAGCTATCTTTGGCGCGGTTTAAAAAAAGAGGTTCCCATGAGCAGAAGAATCGTCATTACCGGCCTCGGAGCCGTGACCCCCGTCGGAAAGAATGTCCCCGACATGTGGAACTCCATCCGCGAAGGCAAGTGCGGCATCGGCCCCATCACGCAGTTCGACGCAAGCAATTGCCCCGTGAAGATTGCGGCCGAAATCAAGGACTTCAAGCCCGAGGAACACGGGATCGACCCGAAGGAAGCCCGCCGCATGGCCCGCTTCACGCAGTTCCTGGTAGCCGCCGCGAACGAGGCCGTCAAGGACGCAAGCCTCAACGCCGAAGACCTCGCCGCCGACACCACGGGTATCGTGGCAGGCAACGGCCTTGCGGGCATGGACATTCTCGACGAGACGTACAACAAGTATATCGAGGGCGGCAAGCGCAGGGTTTCCCCGCTCGCCATGCCTGAACTCATCCCGAACGAGGCCTGCGCGAACGTTTCCATCGCACTCGGCATCACGGGACTCGCCCACACGGTCTGCACCGCCTGTGCCTCCGGCACCGACGCCATCGGGGTCGCACTCGACTCCATCCGTTCCGGCCGGCTCGACATATGCCTTGCCGGCGGTTCCGAAAGCGGGATTACCAAATATTCCATCAAGAGCTTTGCGGGCATGCACGCGCTCACCGACAAGTTCAATGACGCCCCCGAGAAAGCGTCGCGCCCGTTCGACAAAGACCGTAGCGGCTTTGTCATGGGCGAAGGCGGTGCCGTGATGGTGCTGGAAGAACTCGAGCACGCCAAGGCCCGCGGTGCAAAAATCTACGCCGAACTTGCAGGCTACGGCGCCTCCGCCGACGCCTACCACATCACGAGCCCGCGCCCGGGTGGAGAGACCTGCGCGAAGGCGATGATCCGTGCCATGAAGGATGCGGGAATCGCGCCAACCGACGTAAACTACTACAACGCGCACGGCACGTCCACCCACCTGAACGACCTTACCGAGACCCAGATGCTGAAAATCGCGCTCGGCGAACACGCCTACAAGATCAAGGTATCAAGCACCAAGAGCATGACGGGTCACTGTGTGGGTGCCGCGGGCGTCATCGAGGCCATGATCTCGACACTCGCCATCCGCGACTCGTTCTACCCCGCGACCATCAACCTCGACAACCCGGACGAGGAATGCGACCTCGACTACGTGCCGCACAAGGGTGTCGAAGGCAACATCGACGTCGCCGTATCCGCATCGCTTGGATTCGGCGGGCACAACGGCGTTGTTGTCATCAAGAAATTCAAAGACTAGACTCATTGTCCAAGACTTTATCAAATAAGGGAAAAAAATGATCATCCAACCCATGATCCGCAGCAACATGTGCGTCAACGCGCATCCTGCGGGATGCGCCGCCGACGTGGTGCGTCAAATCAAGTACGTACAGAAAAAGAAAAAAGAACGCGGAGAACTCAAGGGCAGTCCCAAGACCGTTCTCGTCGTCGGCTGTTCTACGGGCTACGGGCTTGCAAGCCGTATCGCCGCCGCATTCGAATACGGAGCGGACACCATCGGTATCTCGTTTGAAAAGGAAGGTACCGAACAGAAATCCGGAACCCCCGGCTGGTACAACAACATGGCCTTTGACCGCGAAGCCAAAGCCGCAGGACTCCAGTCCGTCACATTCAACGGAGACGCCTTTTCGCACGAAATGCGGAAGAAGGTCATCGAGACCGTTAAGCAGATGGGCCGTAAAATCGACCTTCTCGTCTACAGCGTGGCATCCGGCGTTCGCGTAGACCCGGATTCGGGCGTCCTGTACCGCAGCGTCCTGAAGCCCATCGGCGAAACCTTCTCCGGAGAGACCATTGACTGCATGACGGGGAAAATCAGCACCATCAGCGCAGAGCCCGCCACCGAAGAAGAGGCCGCAAACAGCGTGAAGGTGATGGGCGGCGAAGACTGGGCTCTTTGGATCCGACAGCTCGCCGAGGCCGGCATTCTCGCCGAAGGCATCAAGACAGTTGCCTATTCCTACATCGGGCCTTCCCTCTCGCACCCCATCTACCGTGACGGCACAATCGGCGGAGCAAAGAAGCACCTCGAAAAAACGGCTCGCGAACTGAACGCGGAACTTGCAGCCAACCTCAAGGGCGAAGCCTACGTGTCGGTAAACAAGGGCCTCGTGACCCGATCCAGCGCAGTCATCCCCATCATCCCGCTGTACCTCTCCGTGCTCTTCAAGGTCATGAAGGAACAGGGGACGCACGAAGGTTGCATCGAGCAGATGGAACGCCTTTTCTCCGAACGCCTCTATACGGGAAGCTCCGTCCCCACCGACGAGAACCACCTCATCCGCATCGACGACCTCGAAATGGACCCGAAGGTTCAAGAAGAAGTCAAGAAGCGCATGGCGACCATCACGCAGGAAAACTTCGCGCAGGTTGGAGACCTCGAAGGTTACCGCCACGACTTCCTCGCCACGAACGGATTCGACGTCGAAGGAGTCGATTATAGCGCCGATGTCGCTACGATGGAGACCATCTAGACTTTTTCGCGTTCTTTTTTGTATTTTTCAAGCAGGCGCGGCATTGTCTGCCAAGCCAAACCAAGGAGCGACCCATGTCCGACTGGCTGTTTAAATCGTGGCTCAAGATTTCCGCACTGACGGCTGTCTTGTTTTTCTTCTATCACCTTTTCATTTCCCAGAAGCTCGAAGAAGAATCCTTCTCCTCCGACAAGGACAACTAGGTAATCCCCATGGAACAGAACAAGGACATTCTCGACATCCAGGCCGCCGAGGCAAACCAGCACAAGAAGAAAAAGTTCATCCTGTGCTACCACAGCTTCAGCGCGACAAACTTCAAGAGGGCGCGTACGCAGATCCGCAAGCTGGCCGACGCCGCCGGCGCTCCCATCAGCATAGCCGTCGTCCCTTCCATCGGCGCCGTTCCCGAATCCGAGGCTGACGAATTCCGCGAAGAACTCGACAGGTTCGTGCAGGACGGCTACGAGATCATGCTCCATGGTGCGCGCCACCGCGCCGACCTCTTCATCAAGAGGAGCATCAAGGGCAAGTTCGCCCTCTGGATCTCGAACAACGAGGCCGAATTTGCAGGACTCAACGAGCGCCTCACGCAGACGCTCCTCAAGAGGAGCCTCGCCCTGTGGAACGCCCACGGCACCGAGAACAAGCCCTCCGGCTTCATTCCGCCCATCTGGTTCGGCAACAAGTATCTGAAGGACCTCGCGCTCGACATCTTCGACTACTACGAGGACTACCACGGCATCTACCAGAAGGCCGATGGCGGCATCAAGAAGACCAAGTCCAGGCCGCTCAGTTTTTCCATCTACCCGCCCGCGATGCTCGGAATCGTGCAGACCTACGCCTGCCTCCGGATGCTCCTGCCGGGAGGAACGCACCGCCTGGTGTTCCACGACAAGGATTTCCGCACTATCGGCGAGAAGCGCATCCTGAACATGGTGCGCTACGTTTCCACCATGCGTGAAAAAATCATGTATCGGGATCTGTAAGGCCCCAAAACTCCAGGATTTCAAGACATGATACTCGACAAGTTTCTCTCCCGTACCGAATTCGATTCGTACGAGGACCTCTATAAGAACTTCAAGATAAATATCCCGGACGATTTCAACTTCGCCTACGACGTAGTGGACGAATACGCGAAAACCGAACCCAAGCGCGAAGCCCTGGTGTGGTGCGACGACAACGACGAAAGCCACATCTTTACGTTCAAGGACCTCTCGCTCGCCTCCCAGCGCACGGCGAACTTCCTTGCCGAACAGGGAATCGTGAAGGGCGACCGCGTGATGCTCATCCTCCGCCGCCGCTACGAGTTCTGGTTCTTTTTGCTCGCACTCCACCGCATCGGCGCCATCGCCATCCCGGCAACCAACATGCTTGCCGCCGAGGACCTCGAATACCGCTTCAAGGCGGCCGAAGTCAAGATGGTAGTAAGCTACGACGAACCCGCGCTGCAAAAGGAAGTGGACAAGGCGAAAGCGAAATGCCCGTCCGTCGAAAAGCTCGTGACCGTCGGCCAGACCGCACGCCAGAACTGGGTCAGCTTCTACGACGACTACGAAATCTACCCCGCCAAGTTCCTGCGCCCCCAGGGCGACGAAGCGACGCACAACGACGACATCATGATCGTGTACTTCACGAGCGGAACGAGTTCGAACCCGAAGATGGTCGCGCACACGTTCACCTACCCACTCGGCCATATCGTGACGGCTAAATACTGGCAGCACGTCATCGACGGCGGAAGGCACCTCACCGTCGCAGAAACCGGCTGGGCCAAGGCCCTCTGGGGCAAGATCTACGGACAGTGGATCGCAGGGTCCGCCGTGTTCACCTACGACATGAAGGTGTTCATCCCGGGCAAGCTGCTCGAGAAGATGGCGGAATACAAGGTGACCACCTTCTGCGCGCCGCCGACCGTGTACCGCTACATACTGCACCACGGCCTTTCCAGGTACGACCTTTCGAACCTCAAGCACTGCACCACCGCAGGCGAGGCTCTGAATACCGACATCTACGACAAGTTCTACGAGCAGACGGGTATCCGCATGCAGGAAGGCTACGGCCAGACGGAACTCACGCTCACGACCGGCAACTTCGGCTGGTGCGAACCCAAGCCCGGTTCCATGGGCATGCCGTCGCCGGGCTACAACATCGACATCGTGGATGGCGAAGGCAAATCCTGCGGCCCCGACGAAGTCGGCGAAATTATCATCAGGATCGACAACGGCAAGCCCTTCGGCATGTTCGGCGGCTACTACCGCGACCCGGAACGCACCGAGAAGGTGTTCGAGGGCGGAGTCTACCACACCGGCGACACCGCCACCCGCGACAAGGACGGATTCTACTGGTTCGTGGGCCGTACCGACGACCTCATCAAGAGCTCGGGCTACCGCATCAGCCCCTTCGAGGTGGAAGAAGTGCTGCACAAGCACCCCGCCGTCCTCGAAGTGGCCGTGACGGGCGTCGAGGACAAAGACCGCGGCCAGGCCGTGAAGGCGACCGTCGTCTTGAAGAAGGGCTACGAGGCATCGAAGGACCTCGCTAAAGAAATGCAGCTGTTCGCGAAGAATGTCGCGGCCAGCTACAAGAGCCCGCGCATCATCGACTTCGTGACGGAACTGCCGAAGACCATCAGCGGAAAGATCCGGCGCGCCACCATCCGCGACAAGGACAAGGCGGACGCATCGGCCGAAACCGAGGCAAGCGCCACGGCAAACAGCGCCGAGCCGCAAGCAACCGAGCAGGCCACCGAAGAGAAATAGATCCGTCGCGGCCTGTTCCGGAACTGCAACAGCATATAAGAAAAAGACGCCTCCGAATGGAAGCGTCTTTTTTCAAAAGTGTCAAGAGTTACTTTTCAGCAGCGAACTTCTTGGAGGCAGCCTTGACCTTCGGGTCGTTCTGGGCTTCCTTGATCTTCTGCTTGATGCCGTCCTCGATCTGCTTCTTGAGCTTCGCGGCGAGGGCGGGGAAACGGTCTTCCAGGGAATCACTGAAGACGGCGGGCTTCTTGGCGGCAGGGGCAGCACCCTTGCGCTTGGCGTTCACCGGGCGCTTTTTCTTGGCCGGGGCCTTCTTCTCTTGAGATTTTTCAGTGGATTTCGGTTCCTGAGGCTTGACTTCTTCTGTGGTTTTGACTTCTGTTTCTTCTGCCATGGTGTACCTCTTGGAAAATGTCTATATCGACAATGATGTTAATTTGACGCGCCCAAAGATAGTAAAAAAACGCAGGAATTGCAAGTTAGCGGTTGGCGGACAGCCAGTGCGAGAGCACCGTAATATCGGCCGGACGCATGCCGGGAATGCGGCTCGCCTGGCCAAGCGTAAGCGGCTTGTGGGCATTCAGGCGCTGGCGGCTCTCGATGCTGATTGCGGTCACCTGCATGTAGTCGAAGTCCTCGGGCAGGCGAACGGACTCCATCTTCTTCTGGTCGTCGATTTCGCGGGCCTGCCTGTCGAAGAAACCCGCATAGATTTCCTCGGCATACATGAACCACTGGTCGCGGCGAGCGAGCGTAAGGTCCGGAAGCGCAACCTTGAACAGCTGCTCGGGGTCGATTCCCGGGCGGCGGAGCACGTTGATCCAGCGGGTACGTTCGGTCGCAGGCGCCTGGCCGCCGGCCTCGAGGACCGCGTTTGCCTGTTCGGGAGTGGCGGATTCCTCGGCAAGCCGCGCGCGGGCCTGATCCACGAGGCCGCAGCGGCGTTTCCAGTCCGCGTAGTCGCTGTCCGAAATCATGCCAATTGCATGTGCGCGTTCCTTGAGGCGGGTTTCCGCATTGTCACTGCGGAGGAAAAGCCTGTATTCCGCGCGGCTCGTGAACATCCTGTAAGGCTCGTCGAGCAGGATGTTCGTGAGGTCGTCCGCCATTACCCCCAGGTAACTGTCGGAACGACCTAAAATAAAGGGGCCCTCCCCCTTTATTTTCAGAGCCGCGTTGATGCCGGCCAGAAGCCCCTGGCCCGCAGCCTCCTCGTAGCCGCTCGTGCCGCAGACCTGGCCCGCGAAATACAGGCCCGGAACCTTCTTGCATTCGAACGTCGGAAAGAGCTGCGTGGCATCCACCGAATCATATTCCACTGCATAGCCTATCTGCAACACACGGGCGCGCGTAAGTCCCGGAATCGTGTGGATGGCCGCAAGCTGGATGTCGGCGGGCAGGCTCGAACTGAAGCCGTTGATGTAGACGCGGCCGATGTCCGCCTGTTCCGGTTCAAGGAAAAGCTGGTGACCGTCGCGGTCGCCGAAGCGGTTGATCTTGTCCTCGATACTCGGGCAGTAGCGCGGGCCCTTGCCATGGATGCGCCCGCTGAACATGGGGCTATCCTTGAACCCGCTCCTCAGAATGTCGTGTGTCTTCAGATTCGTGCGGGTAATCCAGCACACGCAGTCGTTGCGAACAAACTTATTTGCAGCGTCACCCCAGAAGTAATCCGCATCGCGACCGGGAACAGTCCCGGCAACGTGGCGGTCGCTCATGGGCCAGGCGACATCGTCGCCGTGCTGCACGTCGCATTCGTCAAAATCAATGGTATCCGGGTCGAGGCGGCTCGGCGTACCCGTCTTGAGCCTTCGAAGCGCTATGCCGTTAGCGGCAAGGCATTCCGAAAGCTTGTCCGCGCTCGGCTCGCCCACGCGCCCACCGATGCTCGTTTCGAGCCCGGTGAACATCTTGGAAGCCAAGAATGTTCCGCTCGTTATCACGAGTGCGCGCGTCACGTAGCGTTCGCCGTTCAAGAGTGTAAGTTCCAGGCGGCCGTCGGCCATGCGCGTAAACGCGGCGAGCTCCCCCTGGATAACGGAAAGCCCGGGAAGGTTCGTAATGACCTCTCGGGCAATCTCGCTATAATATTTCATGTCGCACTGGGCGCGCGGACCCCAAACGGCAGGCCCCTTGCTCATGTTGAGCATGCGGAACTGGATGCCGGCCTTGTCGGTCAAAAGCCCCATCAGGCCGCCAAGTGCATCGATGTCGCGTACAATCTGGCCCTTCGCCACGCCGCCTACGGCCGGGTTACAGCTCATGCGTCCGATGGCATAGATATCCATCGTGAGCATGGCGGTCTTGACGCCTAGCTTCCAGGCGGCATGCGTCGCCTCGATGCCGGCATGGCCGCCACCGACTACGACGACATCGAATTCTGCAACGAGGGACATTACTTGGCAGCAGGCTTCGCTTCGGGAGCCGGAGCAGCTGCGGCTGCAGGCTTGAGGGTGTCGACCACGGCCGGCTGCGGCGGGTCAATCTTCCACTCAACGTTCTTGCCTTCCATGAGGGCGGCGATTTCCTGCTTGAGGGTTTCCTTCTCGCTTTCGAACGCTGTGTATTCCTTGTACGAAGCGTCCGGATTCACGAGGTAGACCTTAGGCACGTAGCCGTCGCTGTAAAGTTCGCCGAACTGGCGGGATTCATCCCACACGATATTGATGGTATCGTCGAACTTCGCGTTGTCGGCAAACTTGCGGATGCCGGGCTTGTTGTTTCCGCCGCTCGCAACAGCCACCGTGGTCAAGCCCTTCGGGGCAAATTCCTTCGCGATATCGAGAATCTGCGGTGCCGCATGGGCGCAGTGTCCGCAAGTCGCGGAGAAGTAGAAAATCATGAGCGGCTTGCCGGCCCAGGTTTCGAGGTTTTCGGCCTTGTTCGTGATGCCGGTAACCTTCACCTTGTAGTTCATCTTGGCGGGCATGCCGTTAACAAGCGTGTCGCCACGAAGTTCCTTCACCGTTTCCTTCAGCTTGGCTTCTTCTTCGAGATACTTCTTGCGGGCTTCTTCCTGGATAGCCTGCATTTTCTGGTTGTAGCGTTCACCAATCGCCTTGAGAGAATCTTCCGGGAGGACAAGCGCCTTGGTCGTGTCGCGCACGTTGGCAGCAGCATCGCGGACACCCAGCTGGAAGTAGCGCACGTCAAATTCGGTCTTGAACTGTTGGCCAATGTTCACGAACTGGTTTGCGAACTGGACGCCGAAGAAATACGAAAGCTTCTGGGACTTCGTGGCTTCGGCACCCAACGTGACCGCAACCCTCTTCGGAGCCGGAGCCGGATTCACCGGGAGCGCCTTGGCTGCAGAATCCATGTATGCCCTGAACTTTTCCTGGCTACCTTCAAAGGAGGCGCTCGTCGCGCTATCCGGACGGATAGAATTCATACGGGCACGCGCCTGGCTTTGGAAATCAAAGATCACGGAACGCAGCGTGTCCTCGCTAACCTGCAACTTGAAATTAGAATCCTTGGAAGACTTCACACCATCGAGAAGACCCTGGACTACGATATCCTCATCCAGTTCCTCACCCATCTGGATGGGCACAGTCTTGAAGTTATGCAAACCGAACTGGGCACCGAGCATATAGGCGAACTTTTGGTCATCCGTAGAATTCGGGGTAATCTTGGCTTCGGACTGGGCTCCGCCCTGCAAATCGCAGGCGCCCAACAGCAGCGAGGCCACGGCAATGCCTGTAAGGATCTTAGATTTCATTTTTCAACTCCTTGAACCAATGTTCAAATTTTCGCATTTAAAATTAGCAAATTTTTCATTTCCAGAGGGAATTCCCTGCTTTCGAACATACGCGGAGCATCCCAATACGGCAGGAGCAATTCGACCTTATATGCATACAACATGTGGCTATGGGCGCCAAGCACCCGGAAGTCCTCTTCCGAAAGGGCGCCATGGGCCATCTTCTCGTAATAGAAGCCGTCGCGCCAGTAAAGCCTGTCGCCAACGATGGGGAAACCGAGTTCGGCAAGGTGCGCGCGGATCTGGTGCTTGCGGCCGGTCAGGAGTTCGCATTCCAGCACGGAAAACTGCTCGCCGTCGCGTTCGAACCGCGAAAGCGTGCGAAAAACCGTCGAGCAGGGCTTTCCATCCTCGAAATGAAACATCTTCAGGCGGATTGCACTTTGCGGGTCTTCGCGCAGGGGCAGGTCGCAGCGGTATTCCTCATGCGGGAAGCTCCCGCGCACCACCGCCAGATAGAACTTGCGGAGCAAAATGCGGTCGAGGTTCTTCTGGAAGCGAGCCGCCGTTTCCGCATACTTCGCAAAGAGCATGAGGCCGCCCGTATCGCGGTCCAGACGGTGCATGGGAACCGCAGTCTCGCAATCGGTCGCTCGGCGCACTACCGCCGTAAACGTGTTGTAGAAAATGCGTCCGGTATGATGGACGGGGATTCCAGCAGGCTTTGCGACCAGCAGGAACTCGTCATCCTCGAATACGATGTCGAAATCCGTCGGGACTTCGGGTTCCTCGTAGTTTTCCACATGGTACACGACCTTGTCGCCCTTGTGCGCCACGGTCGAGGCATCCGCCACCGTGCCATTCAAAGAGACAAGCCCGCGAGCAAAACGGTCGACCCATTCGTCGCGGCTGTGGTAAGTAAAGCGTTCCACCAGGGAATCGAGCAGAAGTCGGCCATCCTGTTCCGGGCGGACTTCGCTCTCGAAATACATGTCGCTCGGAGCGCGCATGGTCTACCTTAAGGAATCACGCTCGAAACCCTTGGGGGCCGGGCCGTCTTCAAAGACTTCGAACTTCTGCGAACCGATAACCGCACCGTTCTTGTACGCCGTTTCCACAAGGTAGCGTCCAGCCGGAATCTTCTTCTTTTTCGTGTAGCTCCGGTAGCCATTTTCGCGGCCACCGCGCATGACCATCCTGCCAGACGATACTTTATCCGTAAGCTTGTACTCTCCCGTCACCGTATCCTTCACGTACCAGCGGTATTCCAATTCCGCCTTCAGTTCGGCCGGGGCGTAAACCGAGGAGAGGTAATAGACTTCCGCGCTGTCCACACGGTGGACCGAGGGGAGCTTGAATCCGAGCGTCTGCAGGAATGTCGGCTTGTCGACATCGCAGGAGTAGTTCTTCTTGTCGAAATTCTGGCAGACCAGCTGCTGCTTCAGCACGAGCGGGACCGGAGGCACCCAGTTCATGATATAGGCGACAACAAGCGCCGAACTAATCAACGCGGGAGCAACCAGCACGCGCCTCTTGTGGTGCGAGATTTTCTGAATCCCGACGCAGACGCCAAACGAGACAAGCGTGCTCAAGAAGAACCAGAGAAAGCCGATCCGGTGGACCAGATGCGGGATCGCGAAATTCATGAACATCGTCCCGAGCAAGCAGAAGAACGCAAGACTCACGCCGAAACTTTCGTATTTCTTCTTGAGAAACTCATTGCCTACCAGCAGGACCGCGAGGAACGTGACGAGGAGAAGCGAAGCGAGCGAACCACTGCTCTTGAAATAGCAGACGACCAAGGCGCTGAACATGCTTCCGAAGCAGAACTGCACCATCCACGAAAAACGGTCCTTCCAGACCTCGCTCCATTCGCGGTCCAGAAAGCGGTGTTCCACGACGATGGCGTTCTTGGGAATCGCCGTAGATTCGAAGCCGATCTTGTCGGCAAACTTCTTGGCTTCCGCAGTCGAGGCATCCGCGGCATTCTTGAGTTTCGTAGCAGAGGCGTCAGCCACGTTCTTAAGCTTCGTCGCCGAAGCATCGGCCACGTTCTTGATTTTCGAGGCGACCGCCGTCGTTGCTGGCTTTGCGAGGTTCGCCATTTTCTCGGCCACGGAAGAAAGTTTCGCCGTCGCCGCAGACGGTGCCGCTTCAGCCTTCTTCTCGGGCTCCTTTTCTGGAACTTTCTCCGGAGCTTTTTCGGGGACCTTCTCAGGAGCTTTCGCCTGGGGCTTCGGAGCTTCCGGGGCAGGCTTCACGGAAACGGCCGATTTTGCAGCCTGCAGGCGTTCCTTCGTCCAGCCTTCCGGGTGCTCGAGGTGCGCTGACAGGAGGATTACGAGGATAAAGGCGCCAACGTAATACGCAAGCAAGAAAAGCAGGTCAGACTGGTCCACACGCTGGCCAAGCGTAATGGAATCCCAGCTAAAACCGGCCAGGAACGCAATCGCCGGAAAAAACTTCTCGGCCTTTTGAACTAAGGGCTTTTGCCTCAGGTTGTCAATCAACTGCATGGTCGCTCCAAATCAATCCCTATACAGATCATGTTCTAGAATATACTGGAATACCTCGGGAGCGAGACCCTCCGGCCTTTCGCTACGGTTGCAAAGCAGGCTCTTGCGGATTCCCGTACTCGAAATCCGGCCGACGAAATTCTCCTTTTCCCCGATCCAGAAGAGATCCGCATAACCTTTCGCCTTATGTTCATCGACATCGGGACGAATGTAGCCGTTCCGCGCAAAGACGATCAGTTCGAAATCGCGGAGCAGGAGATGCCCGTTGTATTCCGTCCCATAGAAATGAAGCGGATCGCGCCAGTGCGGGATATTCTCGTAGCTATCCGCACCCACCACCAGACGAAAATTCATCTCGGGGAATTTTTCTGCAAGGCCCTTCAGGAACACGTAGGAACCGCGGAAATCGCCCTGCTGGATTTCGAGGTCCGACAGGATAATGCGCGGTTCGTCGGAGGTCACCAGTTCAAGCATCGCGAAGCGGTCCTCAGGCGATGCGTTCAGCGTCTTGTCCCAACGATCGGGGCTCGGCACGAACCACACCTCGTCGCAAAGCCCACGGGCAAGGCAGATACGGGCCACCTTCACGTGGTCTTCGTGAACAGGGTCAAATGCGCCCCCCATGATGGCAATATTCTTCTTGACAGGCATCGCTATCCGCCTAGTACACGTAGGCCGCGAATCCAAGGTTCAACTGGACTCGGCTTCCCGAGACCTTCTTGTTCAGGAAGGGGTCGAAATGTTCCAGGACCATCCTGTAGCCCACTTCCGCAAAAAGCATCGTCCTGGAAAAAATGTTCAGCAAGGATCCCACGCCGACACCCCATTCGTTCCAGGCAACATCGCCCACATCGGAAAGATCCTTGAGCCTCGAGTAGTTTCCAACAAGATAGACATCGCCCAACAGCTGGACACCCAACTCGACATCCAGATTCGTATGTTCCACATCCACCTTGTCGCCATCATCCGTCTTCTCTTCGCAATCGAAGAAGCCATAACCTACGCGAAAAAAAGCAACTTGGGGAAACCAGATGCCTACCATAGGCTCAATTTGCCTGAGGCCGAGCCCCTTCTCCGTACCGACCCCTGTCCCGGAACCAAAGCCAAGCGCACCACCCACAAAGATGGGCGTCCTAATGCCCGTAGTTGAGCCATCCGTAGAAGTAGAGGCCTTGGAGGATTTCGATGATTCCTGCGCAAACGAGGTAACACAGGAAACCGCGAAGAAGAGGAGGAATAGGACGAATTTAAAATGATTCTTGTTCATGATTCAATCTATAAAAAAATACTCTAGACAATATAATCAATCTTTCGAACCGAGGATGCGCCGATAGCTTTCATAACGCGCTTTCGAGAGTCTTCCATCACGCAATTTTTCCAGCACCGAGCAGCCCACCTCCTTCACGTGGAGGCAGTTGCTGAACTTGCAGGTAAAAAGGTCGCTCTCGAAAAAGCCGGGGAAAATCTTCGCGAGGGATTCCGCGTCCATGTCCATAAGGCCAATGCTGCGGATACCCGGGGTATCAATGACATAGCCTCCGCCCGGCAAATCGAAAAGGCTCGAAGAAATTGTCGTGTGGCGTCCCTTGCCGTCCTTCTCGCGGACAGCCCCCGTCTCAAGGCCCGCATCGGGAACGAGCGCATTCACGAGCGTCGACTTGCCCACTCCGCTCTGACCGCTGAACACGGAGGATTTTCCCTGGAGTTCGGCTTTCAGCATCTCGAGCCCTTCCCCGTTCTTTACGGAAATAGGGATAAACTTGTCTACAATACTTGCGAAATCGCGGATGGATTCCGGAAGTTCGCCCTCCAGCAAGTCCATCTTGGTAAGCACGAGTACGAACGGCAGGTTGTTCAGGTTCGCCGCCAAAAGAAAGCGGTCCATGAACCCATAGTTGAATTCCGGCTGCACAACGCTTGCGACAATCACCACCTGGTCGATATTCGCAGCAAGCGTCTGCTGCTTGTAGAAGCTATCACGCGGACCGGGACGTTTGAGTTCGCTCTTGCGAGGGAGCACGCGCACCACGCAGTATTTCTGCGATCCCACGCCCTCGCCCACATCCTCGCCGTCGTTCACCTGGCCGACAAGTACGCGGTCACCCACGGCAGGGAATTCCCCCAGCGCCTTCGAGGTTGTCGCGCGGTACATCGCGGTCACGGTTTCATCCGGAAGGCGCACTTCGCAAGTGCGGCGGTGAACTTCCACGACCAGGCCCTCGATACAGTTTTCCTCGCCGATGTTTTCGACCGGATCCTTGATGCGCTTGATTTTTGCCTTCTTGAACTCGCGGCTAAAGCGTTCCTTGGTCGGGCGCTCGTCGACGATTCCCGAATCCCATTCACGCATGGCATCGATACGGCGGGAGCGGTGCGCCCGTCGCGTCGTCCTGATTTCGCGGAATTCTTCGTCTTCAAGCATCATGACCAAGGTCCCGCATCAAGCTATTCCACAAGCATCTTGAAAATGACCTTGCCGCGGGATCCGACCACAAGCGCGTTATCCACAACCGCCGGCGAAGATTCGAAGTTGTCGCCAATTTTCTGCCAGAACAGGCGCTTGCCCGTAGCCCCTTCGAAAATATACATGTTACCGGCGCAATCCCCCTGCACCACATACAACTTGCCATTCTCGTTGTAGAACCCCACTGGTGAAGACCAGGCATAATGTTCGAGCGGGACCTGATAGACAATCTTTCCCGTGTAACGGTTCATGGCGACAAGGTCTCCCTTGAAAATCGGCTTGTGGATGCTCATGGGCACGATGATGAGGCTGTCGCAGTCGCCCCGCCCGATTAGCGGTGTAGAGTACATGCCGCCATCAAAGCTCTTGCCCGCGATTTTTGCCTTGTTGCACTTGAACTTCTGTTCCCAGACCTTTTCGCCCGTAAGCCCGTTCAGTTTCACGAAATAAGAGATTCCGCTATCGCCCTGCTTGTCCATCTCGCTTGCCGTATAGACAAACGGCACGCCGTTCTCGACATCGATGACCACGGAACCGTCGGTATCGTCATGGTTGTCGTAGCGCCATACGGGCTTCATCGTATCGAGGTTGACGCAGATGATGTTGCCATAGTTATCGCCAAAGTAACCGTAGTTGCGGTATACGGCAATCGAGGATTCCACGCCGGCCGCCTTCTGCTTCTTGACCTTGTACTTGAGGCTAGAATGAAGCTTGAGTGCTCCCTGCTCGCGGATGAACTTGTAAATCTTCCCATTTTCGCCGGGGCGGATCAGGAACTGTCCAACGACAATCGGGGACGAATCGTAGGCACCCCAACCGCGCCAAGCGTCACGATCGCGGTCAAACATGTGGGTCACCTTATGCTTCTTGAGGTCGATGACTCCAGCGCCAAAGGGAACGTCGTCGTTCTTCGGAACTCCGTGGCCAAAATAGAGATTGCCGTTCAGCGACGGGTCGAGCGAGATGCTTCCCTTGATAGGGTTCGTCACGTCAATCGCCTTTCGCGAGGGCTTACCCGTATTGAAATCGATGAAGTAGATATGGCTGCTGAGCGAACCCACCATGATTTCGTCGTTATTAAAGTTCTCGGTAAGCCCGAAAGACGAATTCCTGAACATATCGGCAATGCTATCGGGCCAATGCACATACACCGGCTGCCCCGTCCATCCGGAACCGCCGCCCCATGTGCCGAGCTTCGTCGGTTCGCTATCGAAATCTGTCTCGAACTTCCACGCGACCGTAATCTTGGAGGGGGTTCCCTGGACCTTGCCCTCATGCGGCGTATTGCGCTTGAGGCCCCCGCGGAACGTGAAGATACCCGGAGCTTTCTCGTAAGCATCCTCGAACGAATCGATTTTTCCCGACACTCCCGTGGCCGCGGCGTTCACGACAAACTCAAGCGTTTGGGCCGAAGCCATCATCGTATCGGGGAAATGTTCCTCCACCGGGGCCTGGACCTCGGCAACAGAAGAATCCGCAGCAGGAGCAACATCGACAGCGGCAGGAGCAGTCTCGGATGCGGATTCCTGTTTCTGTTCCGGTTCGCCATTGCATGCAGAACATACGCCTACAAGCAAAACCGCCATGATATTCTTTTTCAACTGCATTCTTTACTCCTTTATACAGCGGACTGACAGAGCCGCCGTCTTGGAATATGTTCCCTTATTAAAATCCTCGTCGACACAGTAGAGGCTCCAGGACACATTGTCGGTAGAGCTCCACATGCTTAAAAAGCAATCACGATATTCGCATTTCTTGCGGCTTTCGCAGTAACCGGCCGGTTTTGCATCGAAGCCGTAGTCATCAAAGCCATTGCCGCTGCGGTCCCATCCGGACTTCGACTTCAGCGCATTGCCGACGCTTCTTACGCCATTCGTCCCGACATAGCCATAGAGTTTCTGGAAATCGTCATTCGAAGGGAGCCGCCAACCTGCAGGGCAGGCCTTCTCGGCCACATCCTTCGGGTACAGGCGTCCGTCGCAACCCTTCGCAGCACCCCCATAGCAGAAACTTCCCTTCGCAGCGAAAGCCAAATTCTGCGCAAACCAGACCTGGCCGCCAATATCCACGATGCGATAGGTACGTCCATCGCGGGAATCGGTGAATTCCGACCGCAAACCGCCCTGTGCAAATGCCAAGGAAGCAAGCGCCACAATCAGGAATGTCACCAAGGTCCTATGCAAGAGCGCTCCTAGTTCAACGCGCGGACGTGGACCATCACGTCCGTCGTATCGTTGGCCTTTACCGCCGGAGACTGCAGCGTCAGTTCGATCTGCTTGCGAATATCCTTGACCTGGCCCTGCAGCTTGGTCAAACGATCGCCAGCAAGCTTCGGAGTCGCAATCATAGTCTTCGTAAGCGGGTCAATCCACTGTCCCTGCGGGTTCTTGAATCCGAAGTGGAGGTGCGGACCCGTGCTGCGGCCCGTGGAACCCACCTTGCCGATAAGCTGCCTTGCGGCCACGCGCGTCCCCACATTTACACCACGCTGCGAGAGGTGCATGTAGTAACTTACGAAGCCATCGCTGTGCTTGATAGCAATCTTGTTTCCGCTCGCATCGTCGTAGCCCGAAACAGTCACCACGCCGTCGGCCACCGCATACACCGGGGAACCCATGCTGGCACGATAGTCCACGCCCGCATGCAGGCGGTATTCGCCGAGAATCGGGTGCAGCCTCTTGCCGAAACGGCTACCAATCTGAATCTTGTCGAGCGGGTAACGGAGCCCGTTAAAGATCAACGCCTCGCCATTCTCGGTATAGTGCGCATTGAAGGAACTCTTCGGGTCGCCATCGTCATAGAGGAACGCCTCGTGATGCCCAACCACGCGTCCGTCGAACTCGGCATAGATGACCTTGCCGCTCACCCAGACGGAATCCTTGTTGAACGTATCCTCGAGAAGCACGCGGAACTTGTCGCCAGGCTGTGCACTCTGGAACGCAATCTTGCACTGGAGCACTCCGCTCACCACGCCGCGCATACGCGGCGGGATTCCCGACTTGAAAAGCATGCCATCGAGAGTCCCGCCCTTCTCAAGAACACCCTCATAAACAGACTGCTTGCGGACAAAGGGCTTCTCGACCCTCTTGTAAACAAAGCCGGAATCCATCCAGACCGCCAAATGAACACGAATCGCATTTTCCTGCCAGCGGAACACCCTTACAGAATGCTCAGCTCGGGCCGCATTCGCAGCGGAATCAACCACCGCATAGAATCGCTCGCCCACTTTACGAACTCCCATATCAACGCTGTCCTGGAGCGTGGTCAGAATCGTGGCCATTTCCTTCTTGGAAATTTTCATGCGTTCCATCACCGCGTATGGTCCCTCCCCCTCACAGACCGTATCACTGATGAGCACTACATCCGAAGGCGTTTTCTTTAGCTGGTCGATTTCCTGATACAGGGAATCCGCCCGCATTTCGAGGATTGCAACCTCCTTTTGAAGGTTCGTCAGGGTTTCCTCTTCATGACAACCGCAAAACAGGGCGAGGAACGAGGCAAAAAAAACGGGAACCGTGTATTTCAGAAATTTCATCTAGGCATTCACCGGTAAAAAGTTCAACAACAATAATTTAGAAAAAAAAATGCAACCACAACGAAACCACCTCATCAGCAAGCACCTTGCCATGTTCAAGGGGCGATTACGTCGGCAAACATTTTTTTTTGAGGACTTCGAGCAAGAGGATGGACGAGTCGAGCCTGCTTATCTCACCATGTCTGGGTATTTCTCTTTCCAGCGCCAGTTGAACTTGCCACACTCGCGGATCATCTTATCCCTGTTGCCGAAGTTGTCCCAGCGGCAGGCGCTGAAGTCCTGCTTTATGAATGCCGCCATTTCGTTGTAGAATTCGATGTATTCGGGAATGCGGGGGTCCTTTTTCAAATTATCATCAACACCCTTAGGATCATCCATGTCAAAATAATAGTACTTTTCTCCATCATAAAAAAACATATGCAAGCGCCCTCCGCACTGCGTATTCCAACTTTCAAGGGATTTCTTGTCGTCTAGCAAGAAAGACTTCATTTTTTTTATCAATGATTGCGGCATCGTTTTTTTCTTCTTGCACATGTTATAAACAGTTGATATTTCTTCTTTTACATTTCTTTCCATACAATCTTCAAAAGATGGGAGCGTTTCAGCAAGATGCCTTGAATCAATTGAATACAACTTATAAATTTCAGCTTCAAAGCCATCAAAGGGTAAAGACATAATGTAGTCAACGGAATCATAATAATTAACAAAAAAAATATTTTTTGCATTTTCCCACACTAAATTTTCGCTTTTAAAATGCCAGTCAAATTCTTCCTTCAATCGATGATAATCTGGAGAAAAAGTTCCTTGCTTAACAAACTCGGAAGGGCGAATCCATCTAGGAAGTTCCTCGGAAACATGCGTTGATATAAAAAAACATCCTGAAAGAAACATGCATAGAACGGCTGACAAAATAAAGGCTCGCATATCAATATCCCCTGCCTTTCCAACCTAAGTAATCTATTAGGAAATGCGTAATCAAATTGTTACCGTAATTGTAGCTAGAATAGGCATCATTATTCCACACCCTAGACATAAATTCGATGTTCCCATATTCAGATGAACCAACCTTTCTAAACGTATACTTGGTTGACTTATCTGAATGGTCTCCCATACGATCAATCAATTCAAAGCCATTCCGCCTTAAGGCACGGCCCGCCCTTAAGAAATTTTTTGTATCCAAATTTTCATTTGCATCTAAAGCTTTTTTCACCTCTCTTATTACAGCAATGTCTTCTGGATTCGAGCTATTTTCTAATATGGAAATAATTTTATCATATAGTACCTTACGCAAGCCCGCATCACTCACATCGTACAGGTCACCAAAGGTAAAATGTCCGAACCGTCCAAGATTAGGCAACCAAAGCTCAGCAGAAACAAGGCTTGTTGTCTTTCCGTCTGCAGCAGTAACGCCAGTGTTGCTGCCATAGGAAAAACAAATACTTTCCTGAAAACCCCAACTAAAGCCCCCGTTGACAGAGGAAACCGCGTATAATCCCGCAACGTCAAATCCCGAATACCAGCCCCGTCCATGCATAGAGCCGAACCCAGTTTCCTCGCCAATCGAGCCACCAGCAAGTCCACCCGCAACTGTCGCATATGCCTCCAAGTAGGCGGTCCCGCCAAGGAACTCGCTCTCCGCCGACCAATAAAGGCCCCCGCCAACCCTCGCCCCGCTACAGAACAAGCCTTCGACACCGGCACAGACGCCCACCTGCCCAGTCACGGCGTGGCCCGTCTCCGAGTTGTAGGAGTAACCTCCGCCGAAATTCGCCCAGAGCGGCGTACCCGGAATAGGTGCACTCACGGAGGCTGACGCATTGGTGGAAATCGACCCGTCAGAGTTCCACGAAACACCCAGATTGTAGGAGAATCCCGTCCAGACATCATGGGCAAAACCGAGCCCTATGCCGAAACCGTGGGACCTGTCGTAGCCGACCACAAGACCGGCACCTATCGCCCACAGCCCGGACGGGTCAATCAGGTTGACGGGGTCGCCGCCGTAGCCGTAGGGATTCACGTACTGCCCGGCAGGGTCGGGCGTGAGCCACATGCCCAGGAGCGGGTTGTAGAACCTCGCGCCGAAATAGTAGTTGCCGGTGGCGTCGTCAAGATCCTTGTCCTGCCACCGCCTCTCGTCGGGCAGGGTCCCTCCCGGATAGATTTCAGCCACCGCACCGTACGGGTAGTAGTCGTAGGCGGCGACGATGCCGGAGGTTCCCGCATACGCGCGGACGCTATACTCTTTGTTTTTTTCAAGAATCGTTTCCGTCACCACCTCATAACAATAAACAACTACATTGACAATAATTCACTAGGTATAAAATACCATTTTTTCTTTCGTTCTTGAGTCATTCCAAAACTAAAAATATAAACCATGCCATCTTTTTTTTCAATTTTTATTTCTATTTCATATGATGGAATAGACGGTGTTTGAACAGAAATTAAGATTCCCCCATAAAGACCCGGCTGAAAGGCTATTCCTTTCAAATCAACACTAATTATCTCTTGGCCGTTTCTTACCGTCACAAACAAATTCACTTTATTTCCACATTCATCGATAAGGGAAACATCTTCAGCAGAAACCTTTTCTCTAACAAAAGCCGGCAAACTTACACCATATTTTTCGAGATTTCTTATTTTCAATACAAAATACTTATAATATGGATCGACCGTATCACCAACTTCTTTTGGCGTATAAAAACAATCTGCCCAACAAAAAACATCCGATTCATCACAGCCTTTTATAGTATAATCGACCTGCATTTCGCTATAGAAACATGATACAAAAAAAAACAAAGGCAATAGAAGAAATATTTTTTTCATTTTTAAAGCCCAGACTTATCAAACACCCAATATGGAACCATATCCCAAAAGAAATGCGATATCAAGTTATTGCCATAATTATAGCTTGGAGCAGGATAATAATTTCCATTTTTAGTAAAAAGGCCCTCTACAGCAGGCACTTGCCACCAATGCATATCACCTTCCTGCATCCACATTTTGTCAACCGTCGGATGCGGAAAATTTCCAGTAAATAGGCCTTTAATATACCCCCAAATAAAATTCCCCGAATTAGGCTCATGTAGAGCAGCCCCTAATGAAGAATAGTGACCAAATTTCAAGCCCTTTTCTTTAGCCAATTCTTCAAATTGTTCTCTATTTATCCCTTTTCCGCCTTCTCCCATCACCTCCTTCTGTATTGGATTTTCATTCCTGTTTCCGTGATCATACATGAAGTAGTCGCCAAAAATACCAAGGGTGGGGATACTCAGGCCGACAAACTTGCGGGGCCTGCCTGTTTTGGGGGCATTGCCCAAATCCATCAATTTATAGTACAAACTTTCCTGAAAACCCCAACTAAAGCCCCCGTTGACAGAGGAAACCGCGTATAATCCCGCAACGTCAAATCCCGAATACCAGCCCCGTCCATGCATAGAGCCAAACCCTGTTTCCTCACCAATCGAGCCTCCCGCAAGTCCGCCCGCGACTGTGGCATATGCCTCCAAGTAGGCGGTCCCGCCGAGGAACTCACTCTCCGCCGACCAGTAAAGTCCCCCGCCAACCCTCATCCCGCTACAGGACAAGCCTTCGACACCGGCACAGACGCCCACCTGCCCGGTCACAGCGTGGCCCGTCTCCGAGTTGTAGGAGTAACCTCCGCCGAAATTCGCCCAGAGCGGCGTACCCGGAATAGGTGCACTCACGGAGGCTGACGCATTGGTGGAAATCGACCCGTCAGAGTTCCACGAAACACCCAGATTGTAGGAGAATCCCGTCCAGACATCATGGGCAAAACCGAGCCCTATGCTGAAACCGTGGGACCTGTCGTAGCCGACCACAAGACCAGCTCCTATCGCCCACAGCCCGGACGGGTCAATCAGGTTGACGGGGTCGCCGCCGTAGCCGTAGGGGTTCACGTACTGCCCGGCAGGATCGGGCGTGAGCCACATGCCCAGGAGCGGGTTGTAGAACCTCGCGCCGAAATAGCAGTTGCCGGTGGCGTCGTCAAATTCCTTGTCCTGCCACCGCCTCTCGTCGGGCAGGGTCCCTCCCGGATAGATCTCAGCAACCGCACCGTACGGGTAGTAGTCGTAGGCGGCGACGATGCCGGAGGTTCCCGCATACGCGCGGACGCTGCCCTGGTGGTCCACCAGGGGGTAGACAGCGGAAGAGGTTGCCGCGTCGCGGTAGCCGCCACCGGGCAACTCCTCGCGGAGCATGGACTGGTAGGCGTCGAAACGGTTCTTGCGCCACGTGCCTATCCCCGGGACCTCGGACACCTCGTACTGCAGGCCGACCGGCCGCAATATCCGCGAGCGGTATATGCGCGACCCGCCGACACCGTAGACATAGCGCTCGTAGCCCGTCTCCGTGTCGAACACGAAATCGCCACCGATGTCTTCGATGGAAATGCCGCCGGGCACATCGGAATACATCCTGACCTTTTCGGGAAGCCCCGACGCATTCAGTTCGTAGGCGGTCTTGCCCTGCCTGTCTAGCCACATGCGTCCCGAGGCGTCGTAGCTGTAATACTCGTCCGAGCCCTGACCAAAGGAGACTCGCGTCGGCCGGAACCTATCCGCGTCGTAGAAATAGTGGACAGAAGATACCCCCTCCGTCTTCGTGGCGAAACGTCCGAAGCGGTCGTAATTGTACTGCCCTGCGAGAGGGCCTTGCGCCGAGGCAAGGCGGCCCCGGTAGTCGTAGGTATACGAAGACACCCTCGTGACATTCCCGGTTCCCTGCAGGTTCCCGTAGTCGTGCACAACGCCGTCCACGCGGTCCGATACGGGGTTCGCGTAAGAGAGAGTCTCGGAATACAATGCCGCACCACCCCGCGTATAGGTACGCGAGAGCGGTCGCCCATGGATATCGTGCACGGAGCCGTAGGACGATATTTCCATGTTCCCGTCACTGCGCTGCGTAGTCAGCACGTTGCCGTAGGGGCTGTAGGTATAGTCCACCCGCGCACCGCCGGATTCCGTGGCGGATACTGGCCTGCCGTAGGAGTCGTACGCATAGGAGACGGTCCCCTTCGTGACGAAGGTCCCGTTTTCCCATTGCGACCAGGACATGGAGAGCAGTTCGTCCGCCATGCTGTAAGAATAGCTTTTCTTGATGGCGACGGTTATCCCGCCGACATGCCGGACAAGGTAATTCGTCGTGACGCGGCCTAGGCGGTCCCTCGCGGAAAGGCTGATTTCGACGGCGTTCCCGTCCCTGTCATAGGCAATGCCGCCGACAGCATCGTTCGCGCGCACGCCGGACAGCCCTTGACACACCCCGTTCCACAGGCCGATGTCGTCCACCAGGCCGAGCCCCGCCAAGAAATCAAGGCCCGGCCTACCGTACAGGGTCCGCCTCACGGGAACCACATCGCCCGCGGCAATGGCCGCGTCGGGCGAGTCGAAGGAGCACGTTCCCCGGATTTCCGCGGTCAGGGAATCGCGGCCCATCCTGTCATAGAACACGGCGCTGAAATAGCGGGGACCGCGGGCCAGTTGCTCGGCAGACCGCGTGAACCGTACGCGGCCGAGGCTGTCGTAGCGGATTTCGGAAAGCCCCCTGTCGGCCGACTCCGACGCAGCAGGCCTCCCGGAAGCATCGTAGGAATGCGTACTGCCTAGACCCGCCTGCCCCTCGGGCCAGGCATGTACCAGGCGGCCGGCCGCATCGTACCCGTTGCGCCATACGAGCCCAGAAATCCCGTCAAATGTCCTCGTGGCGACGACTAGGCCTCGATAATCCCTGATCGCCTGGGCAATGCGTCCTTCCGCGTCGCGCGAGACGGACAGGAGATACCCGCCGCCGGACAACATCCGCCGCCTGTATATGTCCTCGGCACTCCTGTCGGAGAAGTCCGACTCCACGATAAAATCGTCCACGGAAACCGCGGGAAGCTCCCATGTCTCGGGATGATCCGGCCACGAAAGGAAGGAGGCGTCGGCAAGGCCGGCTTCGCGACCCGTGGATCCGGCACGGTTCCCGTAGCGGGGATCGTTCTCCGTATAGGCCACCCCCTGCGCATCCGGTCTGTCCACCGAATCCGTCCCGTCATAGAAAAGGTTCGCACGCGACACGCATGCATGGCACGCCTTGTCGAAATAACCGAACGCGGACGTATCCCTCACGAAAGCCAGCGGGGAATAGCGGACCTTCCCGAGCCCGTCCGTGTACAGGCCCTGCACCCAGTAATGCCCCGCGGAAATCGAGTCCTGCACCTCGGCGGTGCCGCCGAGACCGTCCTTCACGACATAGTTGGCGGAACGGCGAGACTGCGGGTCGGAACCGTCATCCAGGTAATAGGTCGTCCGGACCGTTGCCGGGATTACCGCGGCAAGTTTCCTGCCGCCGCACGGCGCAAAAACGAAACGGATGTCCAGGTTTTCCTTCATCGAGGCTATCCGCAGTGCCGCACCCGACCTGAAGTCGCCTCCGGAAAGCGGAGTCAGCAGGCCGACATGCCCGATACCGACGAGTCGGGAACCGGAAACGACCTCCTCCCCGTTCACGGTGACCGACACGAGCTCGCTTCCCGGGAGCGGCACGATACGGGAGGACGCGGACTCGCCCGCCCACATCGCGAAGGGGGATTCTCCCGACGGGTAGTCCATCCTGACATACCCGCCACCCTCGACCGTCAGGCTCAGCGTGTATTCCGGAGTCCGTGCGGGGAGGAACTGCACAGACGGGAGCTGGGAAAGCGAATAGACGATGCGCCCGAAAGAAAGCGACGTATTGGGCGTCCTCGCGCTGGTCAATTGGAACTTGAACGCGGGCGCCGGGCGGAAAACGACTGCCTCGTAGGAATGCGTCTCCAGTATCCTGTCCCAGCTGTCCTGGTAGTCGGACGGGAGCAGGCGGAGGGAAGATACGGAGGGCCCAAGGGTCGGGTACCCCGCCTCGTGCGTCCGCTCGATGGACTCTTCAAAGTACCAGAGGTGCACGGGGTCGTCCACGCTGCGGGGCTGCACGTCGAGCGATACCGAGGAAATTCCGCCCACGACCGGGTGTTCCCTGGAATGGTCGTAGGCGACAAGCGCACCGGCATGCTGGTATTCCCCGAAGGACGCCATCAGCCCCGAGGATGACACGGACATGGCCACCCCGCCACCGTTGAACGACTTGGCAACCCAGCCGGGGCGCAGGCCGGAGGCCCCGAAGATCTCCATGGAAGTCATCTGGTTACCGGAAAGGATTTCCCTCCTGAACCCGTCATACAGGATCGGGACCATCCAGTCATCCCTCACGACGGACAGCCCGCCAATCAGGTTCGCAAGCGACGGAAGGAAGTGCTGGACCGCGGCCTCGAAGTGGCTCCAGAGCTGGACCTGGATTTCCCCATCGGAATAGAACAGGACCTGCAGCGAATACTCCTTACCAGCCTCTTCGAAGCGGCCGAACTCCACAACGGTAAAGAAGTCCGTCCTGTCATCGAAGGTCTCGGTTACGAACCCGTACCTGAACGTACTGCCCAGGGAGCCCTCACACCTCACCGGATAGACATAGGGAACCAGGCCGACGTCGATATGCTCGCCCGTCTCCCCCAGGGCGATCCTGCCGTCCGCATAGACAGACAGCCTGTCGTATGTACGGCCCCTGAAGGATACCCGATAGTCGGGCGGAAGCAAGAGAGGGGTATGCGATATCCCGTCGTCCGCGGAAGGCAACGTGTCGGAAAGCACTACTTCCAGATTCACCCAGCCGGGCAACGCCTGGTATATGCCGGGTTCCGTGTAACGCGGGCTCTCCACGACGCCGTCCAGGGCGAACCCGGGAGCCACGCAGAACAGCAGGAATATCGCGAGAAGCATCGTCATGGGCCCCCCACCACGGATTCAGGCTGCACGTTCAGCGATTGGGCGGCGATATGACCGTTGACATGCGCATGCGAAGCCACGTTCACCGTCGCATGCGGGGCGACAAGGACAAGGCCGAACGCCGTGTTCACTCCGAACTGGATAGAGCCCGCAAGGTTCGTGTAGAGGAACATCCCGGGAACGTTCCCGTCGGACTCCGTCCTCGCCCTGTCGGAGAAGGAGACATTGCCATCGACCCACAGACGCACCCCGTTCCTTTGCGGTTCAAGTTTAAGGAGGGCATCGGGTTCGACGGAAAGCGAAGACAGGTAGTAGTCTCCCGGCTGAAGGACCAGCGTCGAATTCGCGAACGCGTGGACGTCGCCGTAGCGCCCGGGAGCCAGCCGCAAGGTGTCTCCCTGATACACGTCCACGTTCCCGCTTCCCGTCAAGAAACTCACGGAAGGGATATCGGGCAGGACGACCGTTTCCTGCCGGAAGCTCGCGTACGAGGCCCCGTCCTGCAGCGTGACATTCCCCCCTGCAGTCACGTCCCCCACCGTAGCGCGGTTTCGAAGCAGCAGGTCGTCCTTAACGAGGAGCGAGCCCGAGTGGAGCGCATCCGTACCGAACTCGGCTCCCGACACGGCCACGTCCCCGTAGACGGTGTCCCTGTCTGCGAGCGACATGTTCCCCGAAGCGAACAGGACATAGCCCGCAATCTCGCGGAAAGGAGACGGGATAAACGAAGAATCCTGGCCGGGGTCGCCACCGCCCGGACCGGGCGGGCCGTTCTCGCCGGGAATCACGTTCACCACGGACGTGTCACCGAGCGTATCCGCAAGCAGTAGCGTCGTCCCCGCGGTGTCACGCAAGTCTATCGGGAGGCAGACGTTGCGGAAGTACGGGACGCCCTTCCAGAGCAGGGTCCAGCCGTAGTTGAACTGGAAACAGATTTCGCGGACGCTCCCGGTATCGAGGCTCACGACCGCCGTAGTGTCGGGCGAGAGCGGAAGGACGATGACCCCGGCATCCCCGCCGACGACTTCAAGTCCGGGCCGCGGGGCCTTCTCGCGCGTAATCCGTACCGTGTAGACAAGCGAAAGCCCGTCCTGTCCGACGACACGGATACGGACCGTGTTCATCCCCTCCTCGAGCGGAATTGTCGCCGACGGATCCTCGACAAAACCGAACAGGTCTCGCAGGAAGAACAGGAAACGGGACAGGAGTGAACCGTCATTGCCCGAATTCCAGAGAGAAACGAGCGAGTCGCCCCGTTCGAACTGAACCGCGAGGACCTCGTTCTTCTTCATAAGCCGGGGAGAAAGGGTCACCGACGATACGGAACCGGGAACGGTCAGTTCGTAGTCCAGTATATACTGCCTGAAGGCGTCGTTCACTGATGCGCCGTCGGCCGACATCCCGAGGGCGGACAGCGTGATATCCTTCGCGCCGTCGGCGACATGCTTCAGCGGGACTATGCGGTTGCGGCGGCCGACGTTGTCCGAACTGGACGACTCGCGGAAGACAACTGTCGGCGTACCTTCCGCACCGAGCGCGAGCGACGCCGCGTCAGGAGCGTAGGCAGCGGACGCGAAGGCGGGACTGCCCACGGAAAGCCACCTTCCTCCGGCATGGCGGACAAGGGTAAGGTTGCGACCGTTCTCTTCGTTCGAGAACAGCACGTAGGGGATTCCGTCCCTTACGGCAAAGTCGAAAGCGGAATTTCCGTCGAGGTACGCGACTATCCGTGACTCCGCGACCGCATCGGATGCATGGAGCGCTGCATGGACGGATGTGTCAAGGTAGGGCTCGAAAACGAAGTCCGCGACTGCATGCCCCGCGCTGTCGACTCCGTCGACATAGTGCCCGCGGAACACGGAAAGCGCATACCTGCCGACCAGAGAATCGAGACCGTGGAGGACGGCCATGTACAGGTAGTCCGCATCGCCCGCGAGTTTCACGTCGCGGACACCGAGGAGCGGGACGGTGTCGTCGACCACGAGAACATCCCCCAGCAGGTCGGGCAACTCGCCATGGGCGGGGCCCGCCCAGATGTCGCCAATCTCGGGGATGCCGGATTCCGCCGATGTGAAGAATCGTTTGACGAAGACGGCCTTCGGCATAGCAAGACCCGAGTCGCGGCCGAGCGCGGGAAGGCCGCCAACGTAGGCGACGAACGGCTTGCCTCCGGGGCCGACGGCGACATCCGCGGACGCGACACGGGAACCGTGGACATGCCCGGCAAGGACCGGCGGGGCCGAGGAAAAAGTCGTATCGGCTATCTGCGGCAACCCGCCGAAAGGTTCAATATTTCCACCCGTGACGCAGCCCGTCCGCAGGCCGGACACTGTATCGCCCTCCACCGCGCCGTACAGGACGCAGGGATTGCCGCCGTACTGGAACATCCTGTAGATTCCGCCACCGCCCGCGAGCGCACCCAGTTTCGACCACGTGCCGCCGGAAACGGAATAGATTTCCACGGAATCTTCCACGCCGCCGTCGTAGTCGGAACTCCTCGACAGGACAAGGGCTCCGCCCCCCGTCGAGGAAACGGCCACTGCATCGCCAGGCAGGGCCGTCGTAGTCTGCCATGCGTTCCCGTCATAGGCGGCAGAAACCAGTCCAGCGGCCGACGCATAGTAGATAACCGACGAGTCACGGCCGTTCCCGAACGATGGTGACTTGCCCTCGAGCAGGGGACCTCCGTAATCCACCCAGTCCGACTGAGCCCTCGATATCCGCAGGGTATAGACGTCCGATTCGAAGGGTTCGATGTCGACATCCAGAATCCATTCGGTATTCCCGTCCAGGGCGGACCGGAATCCGTCAACCGAATGGCAGCACGAGGTCTGCCATTCCGCTTCGGCACCCGCCGCGCGGAACCTGTAGCGGAGACGGTCGGACTTCTGCGCCGGGCTCCAGGAGAAGGACAGCTCCGACGCGGAGCCGGGAAGCACGAGATTCGACTCGCCGCCAGACTGCGGGAACAGAGGGATCCCGTTGACCGTGAGCGAGGAAAGGGCGTCGCTTCCTGCCGGATGCTCCCTGCAGTCGGCGCTCCCGTATACCCTTTCCGAAAGGAGGCGCAAGTTCCCGTCGACATCCTCGCCGTACACCCTGCCTATCCGGCCCTGCGCATCGCGGGCGACATAGCTTCCTACCCCGCGCGCGTCGACCTGCGCGGATACGCCTCCCCAGTACCTGTCGTAATAGGTCACGGACGCATCAGCATCGTGGGGAACCACGCGCACGTCCTGCAGCCTGAAATTCCCAGAACCCGTCGAAAGCGACACGGGGACGCTCCCCGCGGGGATTTCCCCAAGCCATTCCACATAGCTCCATTTCCCGGCGGCACTCCCCTGGACCGAGACCGTATGCAAGTTCACCCCATTGGCAGAAATGCCGAGGAAATTCGAGACCGCGTCGACATTCTGGACCCAGAACGAAAACCTGTATTCGCCGCCATGCGAGAAAGGTATCGTGAACGAGAGCGGATGGTCGGGAGACACCCCGATTGCACCCGCGGCAAAACGTCCGTACCCTGTCCCGCTTCCCGAAGTCGCATCGCCAAGGAGACCGACCTGCCAGCACGAGGTGACGGACATGCCCGACAGGGCGCAGGAGTCCCCCGGCAGCATGAATATCTCGCCCACGCCCGCATTGGACACCGAGACCCTGGGCAACCCGTCGGGACGGTCGTCATACAGCACGGAGGACTTTATGCCCAGGCGGTCCGTCTCCTCGACAGGCCTGTTATCCACGTAGCCGGAGATACGCCGGGAGAGCTTCCAGCGGGAAGCCTGCGAAGAAGAATTCCACGAAAAGTCGGGGAAAGAGGGCGACGCCGCTATCGTCATGGAGCTGTCGAGAAACCATTCGTCGGCGACGGCAGGCCTCGTCGTCCCCGGGAGGTCGACTGCATACCTCGCGACGCTGGCCGTAGCGACCATCCCGGTATCGCAGTCGGGAATGCAGGTATAGCCCGCGGCCCTCTCCTGCAGACGGTTCGCGTCAAGCAGGGACGGATATATCCCGGCCGCATATACCGTCCGTTCCTCGGAAACGGGCCTGTCGTCCATGAAGGTCCTTACGGAACCGGGACGGCCGTTTACGGAATCCACATACGCGGTGACGACCCTGGAATGCACGCCCTTCACCCAGCTTTCCTTCCGGTCGACCCGGTCCTGGTATATGAACCCGGGCCATAGCGAATCGCGGTGCCTCTCGAAATGCGTAAGCACGCTCTTCTCCACCATGCCGCCGACACTCACGTTCTCGTGACAGATTTGCCCCGTGCCGAGGCCGTATTCCGCGGTGTCCGGCCGGCAGAGGGTCTTCGTCAGCACGCCCGCGTTTTCCGGAAGGTCCACCTTGTACGAACTGATGAGCGGCGTGTTGTGGACGTAGTCGAACGCAAGGTCCAGCGAGTCCCCGAAGAAGTACCTGTAGCCGTAAGGAACGACCTTGTCCTCGACAGGATCGACAGTCCTCTTTTCCGACACCACATGGATTCCGTCTCCGCCCTCGAAGGAATCGCCCATCTTGTAATAGATGGTCGTTTCGTCCCGTGTCGTATCCTCCGTCGCAATAAAGGGACCAAGGACGCAGGACTCGTCATCGAAAACGAGATTGTGCTTTTCCTCATGCCAGTTGCCGTATTTCCTGACTCCAGCCAGATTTGACGTCGGGCCAAAGGACCAGTCAGGTGTCTGCACCAGGAACCAGTCGTTCCCGACCAGCACCTTCTTCTCGTATGTTCCGGAGCCCCGCTCCCCGTGCCGTCTCCACTCCCCATCGCTCCTTTCGAATAGCTCGATGCGGGCGGCACCGGACGTCGTACTCCAGACCGGAATCACGAAGCACCTCTTTTTCAAGCCCCACTTGTAGAACATGGGGACACATAAAGATGGCGTGCTGATCACATTGTCCACATAGGGGCGGCGTGCAACGAAAAAATCCCGGCCCGACATGGCGTCCCATTCCGCCTCTCCCCAGATATCCAGGTCGTCCCCATGGACCATGTTCATGTTGATAAACGGGATGTTCCATTTTTCCCCATCCCAGTCGAACAGCGACATGTCATCCAGGTCGTTGTGACGGACTGCATAATAGCGATCCCCAAACGCCTGGACCGAAATATCCTGCTTGACCCCGTTCAACTTCCTCGACAGCGTCAAATCCCAGCCGTTCCCGTTCCAGTGCCAAGCCCTGACATTTTGTCCCAGGAGTTCCCTCCCTTCTTCCGCCCCGAACAGGATGCCACCATCCAGAACATACGTGTTATCGTCATCTTGGTTATCTTTCTCGAGTGTCTTCGCCAGGCTTACCGGATTCGTCGAATAGTCGAACGAGAATACCCTCAACCGGCCATTGTTGCCGTAATTTTGCCCCAGGTAAAACAGCGCAATGTGGTTCTTTGTCGTATAGACGCGCAGCTTGTCCACATCGAGCATTCCATCTTCCGCGCTCAATTCGTCCAGCGTATAGGTATCGCCCCAGGCCGTCCACGGGATTGTCGTCTTCAGAATTCCTCCGGAGGTGACATGCGCCTTGACGATATAGCCCGGACCCAGTACAACCCTGTCACGAAAGCCATTGCATTCCACTGCGGCGCCGACCAGCCAGTCCTTTCCGTCAAAGACAACCGGATACATGCCGAAAGTCAAGTCCTGGTCCGTCACATAGACAAAGAAGTTCTTGTCTCCGACAAGGATGCGTCCTTTCTTTTCGTATGTCAGATTCCCTATCTTCTTTTTCGCACCCCATTTCCCGTTCTGCCAAAAAAGGGAATAGACTGCATTGTCCCCCTTGCTCTTCCCGACAAGGTAGGGTGTTCCGTCCAAAAGCGTCCCCATAACAACCCCGGTCAATGACAAGGTGTCCGAATGGAACCGTTCGCCTTCCCCCCGCACGGAGACGTACTTGTAGTCGAATTCTACCCGCCCGCAGCCGGAGCCCTGCATCGAGACCATCGTCCCGAAAGGATAGGACATGTCCTTGGCAAACCTCTCCGCGTCGTCGTTGTACGAATAGTCTTCGCGATCGACGAGGTTTCCGTCCCCGTCCAGGAACGTCACCGACGTAAGCAGTCTCTTCACGTAGCCCGCGACCGTCTTCCCGTCCGGCCGTATAGAGATGGGCCCATAGCAGAACTCCACCGAACCGGTCCTCTTCCCGTCGGCGGCCTTCATCCTTATCGCGGAAAGGTACTTGCGTTCCAGGGGGTCGACAAAGGCATCTTCCGCATCGCTTCCGAGCATCTCGTTCTTCCCCTGGGAGTCAACGTATTCGCCCCCGAAATTTCCCGTCCCCTTTTCTCCCAACTCGAAATCGACGGACGCCCCCGAAGAGGACACCACCCGCTTCAAGTATATTTCCTTGGTATAGCGGCTGTCCGAACGGGATGTACTGAACGCCAGCCCCTCCAGTTCCTGCGAATACGAATAGCTTATGGTATTCCCGTCAAGGTCCCTGTCCTCAACAAGCGCCCATGCCCGCGGATACGGGTAATCGCCGGGGCCGGTCGCATGGCCGACATGCCCGTAGGATTTCGGCCACGCCAGATCATACAAGGTCGCAACGGGAGCCGGGCAAGGTACATCCCTGTTCGAACGGCAGTAGGAAAAGTCCCCGTAGGAATGCCTCAGCCCCAAGTCGTCCGTCAACCGCCACCCCACGACAATATCATACTCCTTTTCGTCAAAGGAGACATGTTCCGTCACACGCTCAAGCTTCCAGTACGGCTGTCCCTCCAGCCACCACCGTCCCCCATCGTACAGGATCCTGCTGCGCAGCCCCTCCGCAGTCACCAGCCAGTAGACGTCGTCGCCCAGGAACATCGAGCCGTTATGATCCGAGACTATCTGGGAGAAACCGAGCGAGAAGCCGAGTCCGACCCATCCCGTCGGAGCCTCGTCGTTCTTTACCCTAGTGGCCTTGACGACGTTGCCGGAATAGTTCAGCGAGAACGTGGCCGATAGCTTGCCGGCAGAAATCCGGGCCACCGGTTTCGAGAAGGCGACCGTTCCGGACAGCGGGTTGACGCCGCCCTCCGGGGAGATGAACTGGTTAAACGCGTTCGAAGGATCCGAACCATCTGCGAACGCCACCCCGGAAAGGAGAAGCACACAGAGGATGCCGGACACTCCAAAGAAACGAACCATATAAGTAATATATATCCATTGCGTAAGAAAAGCAACAAAAAAATTCTTTGAAGTCTATATTTGGGGTTCTAGAACAATTCATTACCAATCACATTCCGCATTCCGGAGAATCGGCCTTTTTAAGCCAAAAACGACATTTTAGACATAACGTCCATAATGCGCGTCACGCGGAATCTTGAAACATGAGCCAAAAATTTCTAACTTGGCGGGCCATGAAAGTTTCGAGCGTTTCCACCCTGATTATCGCGATGCTGCCAGCGCTTTCTGCAGGCAACGAAGTCATAGCCATGGCACCCGCCGCCGAACAGGCCCCCATCCAGGAAACAGTCGTCGAAACCATTCCCGAAAATAAATCCGAAATTGTCGTACCCGATTCCGCCGTAAGCGAAGCCGTCGCGCAGGATCCTTCCGAAGCCGACGCGGCCCAAGGCGAAGAAGAATACCTTGATTTCAGCGGAGCCCACTTCCCGACAATCCACGGGACCCTTTTGAACTCCCCCTACGGACTTCGCAAGCACCGCCTGCACAGAGGCGTCGACATGCATCTCCATGTCGGGGACTCCGTCGTTGCCGCCTACCCCGGCAAGGTCGTCGTCTCGAAATACAACAGGCGCGGCTACGGCAACTACGTCATGATAGAACACGCCAACGGCACTCGCACCCTCTATGGGCACCTCCAGAAGCGACTCGTAGAAGTCGGCGCCACCGTCGAAGGCGGGCAGCTCATCGGACTGGGCGGAAACACGGGCCGTTCCAGCGGACCGCACCTGCATTTCGAAATCCGCTACGGCGAAGTCAACATCGACCCGGCAACCGTATTCAACATCCAGGAAGGCACTCTTCAGCCGAACGCGGACCATTACCCCCTCGGCCCGGCAATCGACAGCCACAACGCCATCCAGGCAGAGCTCTCGAAGCACCGTTTCCACCGCGTGCGCCCCGGCGATACGCTCGGAAAAATTGCCCAGATGTACGGGACAACCATCGAGAAACTTTGCAAGCTGAACAATATTACGCGGACGACAATCCTACGGATTGGACAGAACCTCCAGTGTTCCTAACGCCGCGCTTTTCTATTTAGAAATCTGCTTCACGGCAATCGGCAAAGCCTTGGACACATCCTGTGTCCCGCATTTGCTATAGCTTCCCACGACCCGCTTGAACAAGTCATTCATCGACTTCACGGTGAAGCCCTTGACCTTCGTGCTCCAGGCATGCTTCACATGCAATTCTTCGGTGTACTTGTCCAAGGGGATTGTCGTATAGCCCTTGTCGTCAAGATAGGTGATGGAGCCCTCGAATTTGGCATCGGTCACCTCAATCTTGGACGAATCCCCGTCGACAGTCTTCTGGACTTCGAATTTGGCGACACCGCCGAGAATCGTCCCCAGGCGGAACTGGTTCGAGATGTAGTTGCCGAGCGACCAGAACACGAGAGCCTTGTTACCCTTCTTCGTCTTGACGACACCGAACGGTTCAATGACATGCGGATGTGCGCAAACCAGGATGTCGGCGCCAGCATCGATTGCCTTCTCGGCCCTCGAACGCGCATCCTTGTCCGGAAGTTCCGTATACTCCGTACCCATATGCAGGAACGCCACCACGACTTCGGCGTTGCGGTCAGCCTCCGCAATACGCTTGAGCCACTTGCCCTCAGAATCGAGCATATCCACCATGTACTTGCGGTCATCCGGCATCTTCTGGGCATTCAGGCCATATGTAAAGTTGAGGAAAGCGAACTTGATACCCTTCTTTTCATCGTATCTAATTTGAGCCTGGTCTTCCGCCGTACCGTGAATACCCAGAACCATGACGGGCTTGTCCTTCCAGAAGTCAAGCGTGTAATCCACGCCTTTCGCCTGGCGGTCCATCGTATGGTTGGTCGCATGGGTCACAATGTCGAAACCGGCATTCACCTCGGCAAGCCCGACTTCCTCGGGAGAGCCGAATGTCGGATATGTGGAATACTTGTCTTTGCGCGGGATAAAGACCGTTTCCTGATTCACGCAGGCATAGTCCGCCGCCTCGATATCGGCCTTCCACTCCGCAAAGAACCGGTCGTAGTTGCACTTGGACGCATCCTGTTCGCACTCCTTGTAAAGAGCGGAATGCATCAGCACATCGCCAATGGCGAAGAAAGAAACCTTGGAAACCTGCGGTTCGGCAAAGACGGACACCGCGGAGAGCATAAGAACGGATGCAAATTTTTTCATATGGCAGTTCCTTGATTCAGGGACTACCGAAAGATAATAAAAAATTATCTGTCTATAGCCTCATCGCAAATGGCATCGTCGCATATTGCGGCGAGCATGCGTTCGTGCGTGCAGACCTCGGGCGAAACCCCGTGAACGCTACCCGTAGAATAGAACGACGTGCAGGCACATTCGTGCGCATGGCAACGGAAACGGATGGCACAGCCCTTGCAGTCTTCCTTGTCACGGTTGAAGAAGTCCTGGATATCGCGAGCGACCGGTCCTCCCCAAATCTGCGCAGGGTCATCGAACACGCTTCCCAAGATGTAGGGAGCATCCGGCTTGCTCGTGATAAACCGCGTGCAGGGGAAAAGGTTCCCGTTCGTGGCACAGGCGACAATGCCCTCGGCCACCTGGCAACTGGACGTGCGGTGGCGCTGCCCCGTAAGCCTGAACTTCAACTTGTCCTGGATGGTTCCCAGGTAGAACTGAACCTTCTTGCGCTTGAGTTCGAGCCAGAATTCGGCAAGTTTCACATACTCCGCAGCAAGGACATCGAATTCCTCGCCCGTCCACTTGCCGTCGAAATCCACGGCGGCAGTCATGTTCCTGAACCCCTGCGCCTGTATCCAGCGGGCCGCATCGGAAAGCGAGTGCATGTTCTCGCGGGTAATGACCGAAAGCACAACGGTATCGAGTTTGGTGAGAACGGGAATGTGAGGTTCAATAAGCTTGAAGGAGCCCGCCCCGCCCACCTGCTTGCGGCAGATGTTGTGGTGCGCCTCGGGGCCGTCGAGCGAAAGGTAGATGCGGAACTTTTCGCGTTTCAGATATTCGATAATTTCCGCGTTCAAGAGCGTCGCGTTGGTATTTACCGCGAACCGCAGGCGGAACTTTGACGCGTTCGTATTCGTAGTCGGCGGCCCGAGCAACACATCTTCGCCAAAACGCTCGTGGGCCAAGCCCTTCGCAAACTCCACTCCCCTGCGGATAGAATCCATGCAAAGCAGCGGTTCGCCACCGAAGAATGTGATATTCAGGAAGCGCTGGTTCAGCGTAAGCGTACGCTCGAAAGCCAAGCGGATCGCCGCCTCCATAATGTCGGCAGGCATCACCAGGCTGCGGGCCTCATGGCTCACCTTGTAGTAGCAATAGGTGCAGCGCAGGTTGCACCGTTCAGTTAAAGAAAGAACCAGGTTCATCAGTTTTCCGGCTCGGCAACATCACCACTCAGCGGATCCGGCGGTTGAATTTCAATCGAGTCGCTGGACTGCGGTTCCGCAATCGAGGAACTGGATTCCAGATGCCCGGTATCGATGTTGCTGCCCGATTCAGGGCCGACAATCTCCGGCGGAATGACCTCGCCCGACGTCACCTCGAGCGTGTCGATTTCGTAGCTGCTGGACGACGGCGGCAAAATTCCCGATGTAATCGGAGGATCTTCGGAATTGCTGGAGAAAGGCTGAGGCGTCATGCTGCTGGACGAAATTCCAGCAACAGGATCGCTATCCGACGAATTCGGAGCTTTTTCAGAGGACGACGAGAAATCCTGCCCCCTGTCATCGATCGGGCCCATACCGTCAGTCACCACTTCGGACGATGAAGAATCGGCATCTTCAATATCCCCGCCGGACGCAACCGGATCGCCGCCACTGCATGCGGCAATTATCGTAACCGCCGACACCCCGAGCATCGACACGAGCGCTTTTTGGGTATTAGCAGACCACTCCCGGTTCTTTTCGACCTTCTTCTTCGAAATGTCCATCTTGTCCTCCTATTTTGCTACAATATAAATTAAATACCGCCCACCGGCTCGTCAAGAGGCCAGATTTGCCAAAACGAGTGAGAAAAACACCGGAAAATTGCCACAGCAGCGTATATTATACACCGCGTTTCATATACAAAAATCGCTTTGGAACTTGTCCAAAGCGATTTCTGCAAACAAACGATTTGATTTAATGCCGTATCGCGACGGCAATAAGGCAAATTACACTTTTAATTCACCGGCATCAATCTCCGCCCAGTTAGGTATCTTTTCAATAGCCGGGCGGACTTCTTCTGTGACAAACTTCACGACCTGACCAGGAGCGCGACCCACGAACTTGCGGAGGTCGAGGATTTCCTTGAGCTTAGCTTCGGTGATGCCGAGCTTCTGGAACTTTTCGTTCTTCAGCACGCGTTCGAGCAAGTCATTGTCCTTGCCCTGTTCCTTCACGACCTTGCCCGCTTCCATGGACATCACGCGGATTTCTTCGTGGAGTTCCTGGCGGTCGCCGCCATTCTTCACGCCTTCCATGATGATGTTTTCGGTAGCCATGAACGGGAGTTCAGCCATGATGCGCTTTTCGATGACCTTCGGATAAACAACGAGGCCGTTCGTGACGTTTTCAGCGATGATGAGCATGGCATCCATAGCGAGGAATGCTTCCGGAATGGCGAGACGCTTGTTCGCACTGTCGTCGAGCGTACGTTCGAACCACTGCGTTGCCTGCGTGAAGGCGGTGCTGTTGACCTGAGCCATCACGAAACGGGCCAGGGAGCAAATGCGTTCGCTGCGCATCGGATTACGCTTGTAAGCCATGGCGCTGGAACCAATCTGGGTCTTTTCGAACGGTTCTTCCACTTCCTTCACGCCCTGCATGAGGCGCATGTCGGTGGCGAACTTGTGCAAACTCTGAGCGATGGAGCTGAGTACCTGGTTCACGCGGTTGTCCCACTTACGGGTGTAGGTCTGACCGGTGATGGTGAGCACGCGCTTGAAGCCCGCCTTGGCAGTCACGCGGCGGTCGAGCTCCATGATCTTTTCTTCGTCGCCATTGAACAGGTCCATGAAGCTGGCCTGCGTACCGGTCGTGCCCTTCACACCGCGGAACGGAAGCACTTCAATGAGGAAGTTCAATTCTTCGAGGTCAATAAGCATGTCCTGGAGCCAGAGGCAAGCGCGCTTACCGACGGTCGTGAGCTGGGCGGCCTGGAAGTGCGTGGCGCCGAGCTGGGCCATGTCCTTGTATTCCATCGCAAACTTGGAAAGTTTGTCCATCACGCGGCAAAGGCGCTTGCGGACGAGGATCATCGCCTGCTGCATCTGGATAAGGTCAGTGTTGTCGCCCACAAAAGCAGACGTTGCACCGAGGTGAATGATGCCCTTAGCCTTCGGGCACTGGACGCCGTAAGCGTAAACGTGGCTCATCACGTCATGACGGCGGCGCTTTTCTTCTTCTTCGGCGACTTCGAAGTTGATATCCTTTTCGTGGGCCTTCAGTTCGTCCACCTGCTCCTGCGTAATCGGGAGGCCGAGTTCCATTTCGGATTCGGCGAGGTAAATCCACAGCTTGCGCCAAGTCTGGAACTTGTACTGCGGGCTGAAGATGAAACTCATTTCCTTGCTGGCGTAACGCTTGATAAGCGGACTTTCGAACTGATCGCGCATGTTTTATCCTTGGTTAAAATTTTAACAGGCGTAAATTTAGAAAAAACCGCCCCACGAAAAAACCGGCCCCGAAATTTCGGAACCGGTTTTTCACTGAGCTATGAAGGGCTCGAACCTTCGACCCACGCCTTAAAAGGGCGTTGCTCTACCAACTGAGCTAATAGCCCGAGCGAACCAAATATACGAAAAAAACGCTTTTTTGTAAAGGTCGGCGGTTTGTTTTTTGCTTTTTTTGTAAATTTTACTCATGAATTTCAAGGGAAAAATCATTTCGCTAATCGCATGGAGCATCATGCTTCCGGCAACGGCGAATGCGTATTTTTCCCAGGACATACAGGGCAACGAAGTGTTCTCTTTCACGAGCACCTTCGACAGCCCGCGCAACGCGGCCCTGGAAAAATCCGCGGCTGCAGTCCCCTCCACCGACCCGTCCGTCGTTCAGATTAACCCGGCTGCACTCCGCATGCCGGACGGGGTCAAGCGCATCGGCGAAATCCACTGGCAGACAGGCGACATGGCCGACAACCAGGGGTCGATCTCGTACACGTCCAGCTACAAGCAGTTCCTGTACCAGATTTCGTACAACTGGCTCGACTACGGCTCGATCACCGGATACGACGAATACGGCAACGAGACGGGCAAGGAATACAATCCCTTCAGCCAGCTTACGACGGCAACCGTCGCTTACGGCATGACGCACATCCATGTCGGCGCCACGGCCAAGTTCGCAAGCGAGAGGCTCGCCGACGACAAGGGCGACCGCACCGCCTGGGGCGCCGCCTTCGACTGGGGCATCTCCTGGCAATCTTCCAGCAAGCTTTTCGGATTCGCCGTGACCGCACGCGACTTCGGATGCCTCCTTCGAGACTATACCGACGACAACACCGACGACTACTACCCGATGTCGCAGGCATTCGGAGTCGCCGGCTACTACCGTCCCGTCATCCTCCCGAGGCTTACCGTCACAGCCGCGAGCGAATTCCCGCGCTACGCGCAGTCCCGCCTGGAACTCGGCGGGGAATACGCTCTCGGCGAAAGCTTCACCGTCCGCGCCGGTTTCACCCGCGCCTGGCTCGACATCTCTCGCGACGCAAAGCAGCTCTTCATGGCAAACAGCAGGCCCGACGAATCGCAGTCCGGACGCATGCTAAGCGCAGGCCTCGGCTACACCAGCCAGCTGTTCTCCCTGGACTACTCCTTCTCGTACCTCGCCCAAGGGCTCGGCATGGAACACCGCATCGGGCTCCGCGTCGGCCTCTAACCAAAGGACAGACATGCGGCAGTTCGATGTATTCGTCTGGGGCAACGGCAATACCACCCCAAGCGAAACGACGCAACCCTTCACCGACAAGGCCCTCGGCTGGTTCTTTACGGAAAACTTCAACGAACGGCTCGCAGAAAGCGAAGCCGAGTGGATCGTTTTCGCCCACAGCTCCATCCAAATCGACCGCCAGTTCCTGAACGACCTCGCCGAAAGCATTTCCTCGTACCCCATGGTCGATGCATTCGCGCCAAGGATCCACGACAAGGTTTCCGGAAAATTCTTTTCGGGGTCCAGGCTTCAAAAAAGCTCCGGCCTCGCGATGCTCGAAGAAGACGCCAAGCTCCGTTTTGTCGCCGCGCCGCACCCCTACCTCGCCGCATTTTCCCGCCGCATCATCCAACGCACGGGCCGCCTCGATGACAGCCTGCCTACCGAAATCCAGCTTGCCGATTACGCCTTCCGGATGCTCCACGCCGGGGGGAAGATGTTCTCCGTCCCCTACCTGGTCGCAAGCGCCACCAGCATCTACACGGAAAGTGCCTACGCCCAAGCGCCTAAGGACCTCGCCTACGCCCTGGTCAAGGCTTTCGGCATCCCGCACAACGCGCGCTTTCTCCTGAAAAATCCGAAGGCAATGCTCCATATCTGGAAAAACCGCAAGGAACTTTTCGAAAAGCGCGACAAGGCGACCCTTTTGAGCAAGTTCAAAAAGAATTCGATTGCAGAACTGTTCTAGCGGATCTGCCTAAAGAAGCCAAGCACGCGCTCCGAGAACTTGTCCATGGAGCAATACTCCAGAAGCTCTTGCGCCCTGGATTCATCGACAACGTCTTCGCCGGCAAGCACGCGGTCCAAGATGCGGGCATACGCTTCGGCATCGGTCGCGGGCTCGACAAGCGGGCATACGCCCTCGAGATTTTCCTTGACCGCAGAGGTCGCCGCCCCCACCGCGGGAGTCCCGCAGGCAATCGCCTCGATAGGCGGAAGCCCGAACCCTTCCAAGAGCGAGGGATAAGCCATCAGGTCGGCATGACGGTAAAAATCACGGAGTTCCTTCGCCTGGAATTCGGTAAAGTGGTACACGTTGTAGAGCTTCTTCTCGTTCACGATAGCACGCAAACGCTCCGAGAACTTGCCCACGCGCACAAAGGCGACATTCGGCCTGAGCCGCGCCATTTCAAAGAATGTCTCGATGTTCTTGCGCGGTTCATCTAGGCTCACGTTCAGGCACATGCCCTCGAAATTCTTGATTCCGTACTTGCGGAGAAACGCCTTCTTCTCCTCGAAAGACGGCCTTGCATCCGGCCTGTTGAACAGAGCGCTGTCGATAGGGCAACCGATAACCGCGCCAGGCTTCTGCGACATCCGCTCGCCAAAATGGAGCGCCGCCTGTTCGCGGGTCCAGTTGGAATTATAGACAAAGAAGTCGGCCTTCACCGTCGGGCGGATATAGAACAAATTAAGCAGCTTGAACTTGAGCGAATTCGGGTACAGCGTCTCGGCGAAGGTGTCGTGAACGAACATCACCGTCTTTGCGCGGCCCTTGACCGCCGGCACCAGAAACCCTAATTCGGGACGGATGAAGAACACAATCTCCGGCTCGATTTCCTTGACCAGCTTTTTCAACGGCGAACGGAAGCTCGAAAAACCCGTATAGAGCGACTTGGCCCACACCTCGTGCGAAACGCAATCCTGCGGAAGGGCGGCTTCCGACTTGCCAGCATCGCCAAAGAACTTGGGCGTCTTGAGCCAAAGCACATGCGGCTCGAAATCCCCAGCGACCGCCTTGACCAAATTCAAGGTCAGGCGTCCAAAACTGGTACACTCGTTCTTGTCGCAGACAAACAGGATTTTTTTCTCTTTCGCCATCGTCCAGAATATAGCAACTTTCTATATTACAATTGATGTCTTCCGTCTGCAACAAATCCATTAGTTTCTATAGCGACGCGCCCGAATGGGGCGGGCAGGAAATTCTTTCTGCAAGGATTGCCTCCATACTCGCCGAAACGAATGACGTCACATTCTTCTTTTCGTGTGACAAGTTTGCAGATGTTCTTCCCGCAAACGTAAAAAGGGTCAAGCTCCCCTTTCATTCGCAGACCCCATTCCCCATCATCCGAGACCGGTTCAAGGGCAAGACGAAGAAGGCAAAAGAACTGTTCCAAAGGGAAAACGTCGAGAATCTGGTACTGTGCCCAGGGAACATCGAACGTTGCCTACCGGGACTTTGGGCCGCAAACAAGCTGCATCTCCCCGTAATCTCCTACCTGCCTCTCGCTTTCACCCAAAGCGAGACTCATGCCAACCTGGGATGGTTGCGCGATCTTTTTGCAGGCGCCATCTACAAGAATGTCGATTCCTGGATTGTGAATTCGCCGTACCAAAAGCGGCTCCTGGAACGATTTGTCAAAGACGATATCGAAGTCCTGTTAAACCCTTTAGCTTGGCAAATCTCCGCCCCCGCAAGAAAGCCGAGAAAACGGATGAATATCGCCATCGCCGGGCGCATTTTCTTTGAACAGAAAGGGCAAGACATCCTTCCCGAAGTCGCACAGCTACTGAAGGAACGCGGTCTAGATTTTCACTTCTCGATTATCGGAGAAGGGCCTCACGAAGCAGCCCTCCGCAAAAAAATCCACGACAAGGGAGTCGAAAATCTTGTGGAGTTTACAGGCTGGATGCCGCCTGAGCAGGTGCAAGAAAGGATGCTCAACGACATCGACCTGCTCCTGATTCCTTCGCATTTCGAAAGCGGTCCCATCGTGCTGTTCGAAGCCCTGCAGTGTGGATGCCCCGTGCTGGTGGCCAACGCCGAATACACCGAAGACTACGCGCTCCCCTCCTGGATGCTATTCAATGAAGGCAGCGCTACCGATGCCGCACAAAAGATTGAACAATATGCAAGCAACTGGAACGAAATCCAGTTCCAAGAATTGAGGGACAGGCTTTTTCTCGACCGCACCGACGAAGACTTCAAGAACAACGTCTCCCGTATCTTTGAAAAACTTTTTGCACAGGGAATCTTGAAATGAGCCGCATTTGCGTCGTCCTCGCCACCTACAACGGAGAGCGTTTCCTAAACGAAATGCTCCAATCGCTCGTGGCACAGACGCGATTTCCGGACAAGGTCATCGTCATCGACGACGCCTCGCAAGATTCGACTGTCGAAATCCTCCGTTCCTTCGAAGGCAAGCTTCCGCTCGAAATCTTCCCGCAAGATATCAATGGCGGGCACCGCAAGGCTTTCGCCACAGGCCTTGAACACGCGATGAATTTTGCGCAACCGGACGACCTGATCGCCCTCGCGGACCAGGACGATGTGTGGAAAGCAGACAAGCTGGAACGGCTCGAAAAAGAAATAGGTTCGTCCGCCCTCGTTTTCGGGGATGCTGAAGTTATCGACAAGGATGGCAAGATAATCCACACTTCCTGGCGAAAGGAAGCGCTCATCCAGAAATCGATTCCACTTACGGCACAGATTGCGGGCATCAACAACGTCACCGGCTGCCTCTCGCTTTTCAAGGCGAAACTCCTCGACAAGATCTTACCCATTCCCGAAGGCGTGACAGTTCATGACCGCTGGGTTGCGATGATTGCAGAAAGGAACGGCGGAATCAAGGCAATCGACGATATCGTCGTGCAATACCGCCTACACGATACGAATGCCGTCGGCGGGAAACCCGCTCCCCAAATGAGCAAGACGCTCCAAATCCAGACGATCTGGCTCAAGATGATTCTCGAAAACACAGAGCGTCTTTCCCTCTCGCCTGCCGAGATCCGCTTTACGGCGCATCTGCTTTCACTGACCCAAAAGCGTCAAAGCAAAGGATTCCTGCCCAGGGAACTGCCCTGGATTTTCACCCACCGGAACATCCTGTTCGACAAGGTCGCTCCGTCCGCAATGTTGAAAAAAGTTCTTTTCACCACCATCGGGCTTCCGCTCGCAAAAAAAATCTGGAAGAAATCATGAGCGAAAGAACGGCAATCATACTGGTCACCTTTAACGGCTGGGAACTGACCCGGAACTGCCTCGACGACCTCGCGGCGCAGATTGGCGATTCTAAGCATTTTGTCATTGCCGTCGCCGACAACGCGAGTACCGACGGAACTCCCGAAAAAATTCGCTCGGAATTTCCGGCCGTACGTCTCTACCAAAGCCCAAGGAACATCGGTTTCGGCGCAGCCAACAACCTCGCCATCGAGGGGCTCATCAAGGACGGCGAAGCGTTCAACACCATCTGCCTCCTGAACAACGATACGCGCCTCTCCGAAAGTACGATTCCGCAACTGCGAAGTGCATGGGAACTGGCGCAAGAGTGGGCCAAGGGAAACGGCTCTCCCAACGCCGTCGTCGTCCCGTCCGTCAAGAATAACGATGGAAGCGAGCAGCCCAACTATTTTGCCGGGCTCGGCCCCGAAGGAATCGGAAGCGCAGCGTTTTTCGTAAATGCATTCAAGAGCGAGAAGGCGGCCGCAGACATTCTGCAAGGGAAACCGAGTGCAACATCGCAACCCTCCCTCTCCGAAGTCCATTGGGCATCCGCCGTCTGCTGGATGTTCGGGCGTGACCTCTACGATGCCATCTGCAAGGAATCTGGCAAGCTCTTCGACGAAAAGATTTTCATGTACTACGAGGATGCCGACCTCGCCCTGCGCGCACGCGACAAGGGCGCGCGGTTCCTTGTCGCAAACGATGTCTCGCTCACCCACCTGGGCGGAGGCTCCGCACAGAACAACACGACCCGTGCGCTACAGCACGACCGCGCCCAGCAATACGTATTCAAGAAGCATTTCGGTTTCCGCGGTTTCATGCTATCCCGATCTTTCCGCTCCACCCGAAGCCTTGTACGCATCCTTGCAACCCTTCCCAAATGCCTCGGGAAAAACGGTCCGGAAAAACGCGCCTACATCAAGCATCACTTAGCCCTCCTGAAGGCGGCTCTATGGTAACGCTTATGAGAAATTTCCAAAGAAAAATTCCCTGCATGTTCGCCCTGCTTGCGATCCTTGCGACGTTTGCCACGGCAGCATCCAACCCGGCCCACTTTACGTTTGTCGACTCCGCCCACAACCACGAGGTGAACATCCGCGCGCAGCTGGTCGATTCCCTCGCCATCACGAACCTCGACAACGCGCCCACGCACTATGACAACGCCATGTCCATCCAGCTGTTCCTCGACGGACATTTCACGCAAGCCTTCCACTTCGATGCACGCGTCAACGTCAACACCGATTTCACCAACAGGGATATCGCAGAGAACTTCTACAACCCAAACGAAGGCATCCCCTACAACAAGCAGAGCGACAGCAAGCGCACCTGGGACCTGTTCGCAGCCAAGGCGACCTACGACCTGAAGCCATTCACCCTGCTTGTCGGCTTCGACTACATCGGGTTCGGCCCCGCACGCCATAACCACGTCATCTTGCGCGGCGAAAAATTCATCTACCGTCCGTGGCAGGATTCCTCGAGCCGAATCTTTATTCCCGCCCCCACGCCCTACTTCGGCTACAAGTTCTCGATTGGCCCCATCGACTACACGCAGTACGCCGCCAAGCTCTTCGAAGCAAAGAACAAGGGCAAGTACCTGCATGCACACCGCCTCGACCTGAACCTCCCCGCCAACATCAAGCTGGGACTTTCCGAAACATCCCTCTACGGTTCTACCGTCGAGCCCGCCCATACAAACCCGAACTTCGATGGCGACAGCACCGACCGCGACTTCGAATGGGCCTACGTCCTCCCCTTCATTCCCTACATCTTCCAGGAACACATCCAGGGAGACCAGGACAACATTTCGCTCGCCTTCGACCTGAGCGTCCGTACGCTCCCGCACTGGGAATTCTACGGAGAACTCCTCTGGGACGACATGAAGTCCCCGACCTCCATGTTCGATGACAGTTGGTGGGGCAACAAGTGGGCCGCCAGCATCGGTATCGCACGCGACAGCCTGTACGTAGGCCCCGTCCGTTTCGACATGTTCACCGAATATACCCGCATCGAGCCCTGGGTCTACACACACCACAAGGGCGGCGGATACACCTATGCGAACTATGCACAATGTCTCGGCAGCGACCTCGGCCCCAACAGCCAGGAACTTCATGCCGAGCTGAGTGCAACCTACAAGTTTATCAACGCGACGCTATTCGCTAGTCAGGTCGCCAAGGATACGGCTTTCGGCGGAAACATCGGCGACATCCACGGTCCCGAAGACGCGACGAACAAGGTTTTCCTCAACAGCGAAACCACGCTCCGCTACACCGAACTCGGAGCAAGGTTCGAACTCACTCCCTGGCACTGGATGACCTTCCGCGCCAGCTACGCCCGCTACTTCGGAGACTACGAAGGCTACAGGGCGACGGCGACCGGCACCCTGCAGTGGTAAACAATTTCGCGATTAATTTGTTTCGAAAAGAGCCTTGACTTCATCATCGCTCTTTGCCGCAAGGGCCCGCGATTTCCAGCCACCATCAAGCAACAGCTTCGCAAGCTGCGCGATTACGAGCGTATGGGCAGTCGCCGATTCCGCAGGCGACAGCAGCACGCACAAGAACTGGGCCTTTTCGCCCCTGCGCGTATTCACTCCCGAAAAGCCTTCGGGGCAGACCGCAAATGCGGCAAGCGGTTCGGCTAGCCCCTGCACGCGGGTATGCGGTAGCAAGAGGCCGTCGCCCATGTAGATTCCCTGCGCGATGCGTTCGCCCAGGCTCTTCCACACGGCATGGGCATCGAAGGCGACACCCGAACAGACGAGCGCGTCGTAGGCAAAGCCCAGCGCATGGTCAAAAGATTCGGGAGCCGGATACTGCTTAAAATAAAGCGGCAACATGGTTCGTGGAGCGCTCTGCTAGTCCTTCAGCGCATTCTCGATAAAGGCGATGGCTTCGGGTTCTGTGGCCTTCGCAATCTGCTTGAACTCGCCAAACAGGGTGCGGAGCTGCGCCTTTCCCGGCTCGATATACTGTTCGAACTTCTGGATGCCCTTCACCTTGCTGAGGAAGCAGTACGCGCCGAGCGCCTGCATCACGCGCTGGAGACTCGCATGGATAAAGCTTTCCCACGCGTCTTCCTTGGTATAGGCGTGCACGCGCTTGTTCTGCATGCGCCAGTATTCAAAGAAGTCCTTGACCATCGGAAGCGGCAGGTTCACGTACGGATCCCACAGGAGGCTTGCGATATCGTAGAACGCCGAACCGCGGCGCGCCCCCTGGAAATCCACGAAGGCGATTTCGGAATTCGGACGCACCATGATGTTCTGGCTCTGGAAGTCGCGGTGCATCAGCACCTTGGGCTGCGCATCCACGGAAACCGCCAGAAGCGAGTAGAAGTTCTTCACGCTCTGCGGAATCTCCGAAAGGCCGCAATGCGCCTTCAGGTAGTTGTCCGTAAAGTAGTCCGTCTCCCACTTGAGGGCCGCGAAATCGAACCGGCGAATCCAGAGTTCCGTATGGCTGCTGAAGATTGCCTGGCTTGCGTCCTGCCACTTGACAAGGGCGTCGATGACTTCGGGATAGATAATGCGTTCGTTGCCGGAGCGGACACCGGGATTCACGGGAGAAACTTCGTCCAGGAGATTCCTCTTGCCCAAGTCTTCCTGCAAGACCTGGCAGGCGGATTCATCTACGCAATAGACGCGCGGAACCGGCAGACCGAAATCCCTGAAAGTCTTGGAATAATCCACAAAGCGCCTGAAATCGTCATCCACGGCGGAAGAAATCTGCAACACGCAACGGCGGTCGCCACTGGAAATCCGGAAATACTTGCGACCCGAACCTGCCCCCGCAATGGGAGACAGTTCAAAATCGTCGGCATAGCCACGGGAAGTCAAAAAACTCTTGATTGTCGAAGAAACAATTTCGTTACTCATGCACGGAAATATAATAAAAGCAACCCCTTTCTCTGGGGGAAAACCGCCAAATGCGGGCCGCTTACGAGAACTTGATGCGCGGATCCACGAGCGTATAGAGGATATCGCTGAAGAGGCGGCCCACCATCGCCATGAGGCTGCTCAGGAAGATGACTCCCATGACCACGTTGTAGTCGCGGTTCACCATGGAATTGTAGTACAAAAGGCCCATGCCGTCGATATCGAAAACTTTCTCGATAAGGAGCGCCCCCGCAAACATCAGCGTGCAGATTTCGGAAAGGCGGGTCGCAATCGGGATAAGCGCATTGCGGAGCGCGTGGCGCACCAGCGCCTGGTTGAAGCTCATGCCCTTCGCCAAGGCGGTTCGCATGTAGTCCCTACCCAATTCCTCGAGCGCGGAATTCTTCATGAGGAAGGTCAGGAAAGCGAACTCCCCTATCATGTAGCAGAAGATGGGCAGAATCAGGTGGTGTCCCAGATCCGCAATCTTCCCGAAAAAGCTGAACTCCTCGAAGTCGTCACTCGTAAGGCCTCCCAGCGGGAATATGTCGAGGTACGAACCTCCCGCAAGGAAGATAATGAGCAAGATACCGAGTGCATAGCCCGGCATCACGTAGCCCGAGAAAATGACACCCGAAGAAAACGAATCCAGCTTGCTTCCATGATGCACCGCCTTCCAGAGGCCAAGTGGAATACAGACAAGGTAACTTAAGAAGAACGAGGTGATACCGAAGAATAGCGAAATCGGGAAGCGGCTCACGATGACATCCCATACCGGGAGCCCGTAAGTGTAGCTCGTCCCCAGGTCGAGGTGCAGTACGTTCCAGAGCCAGGTCAGGTAGCGCTTCCAAGCCGGCTGGTCAAAGCCGAAGTAGGCCTGGATTTGTGCTATCTGGTCGGGCGAGAGCGCCTTCGAGGCATCGACTCCGCCCTTCATCGCAGCGGCCTGCTGCGCACGCGAAATCATCTCCTCCACGGGTCCACCCGGCAACAGCTGGATAAGTATAAAGCATACCAGCGAAATCCCGACGAGCGTCGGGATCATGAGCAACAGGCGTCGGAGGATATACGAGCGCATTTACCTCATCTTTCCGGAGCGCAGCACGTCCATCATGTTGAAGGGTTTCGCCGTCCCGTTCGCAAGGTGGCATGCAAGGAAGTTCACGGCATCCACGGTGCCCTCGGCATAAATCTGTCGACCGCACACGTTATGCTGGAATTCGAAATGCACGGTGCCGTCGGCACTGTCGAGGCTGTAGGTGTGGAAGGCATGTCCGCCGAGGTACTGTTCGGGCACATGCATGCGTTCCATCTGGTCCTTCTCGTTACGCACCTTCTCGATGTCGTCGACGGAGAAGTCAAAGCCCATCTTCTGGAAGTCGCCCACCACGGCCTTCGCCGTACCGCTCGTATCGGCCTTCGTCTTCTGGTGGCTTTCGACCACGGAGAGCTTGTAGCCGCTGAACGCCGTCGGGAATTCCTTCGCGAGGTATTCGATCATCATCTGGAACGCGACAATCTGCTTTGCCATGTTCGGGGCGATCACGCTCGGGTGGTTCGCGTCGGCCACGAGCTTCGCGAGAGCCTCGCGGTCACCGCCGGTGGTTCCCATCACGAAGGGAATCTTGTGCTTCACGTAGAAGGCGGCATTGTCGTTCACGGCCGTCGGGTGCGTGTAGTCGATGCAAATCATGTCCGGATACTTGGCAAGCACCTCGCCGATGCGCTCTTCGCGGTTGGAGGGCTTCAACAGCTGGATGGTCTTCCCCGCCACTTCAGCTTCGTTCTCGACGATAATTTCACCCGTCAGGGAATACGGGACAAGTTCCAAGCCACGGGCGACGCAAGTTTCGGCCACAACACGGCCCATATTGCCCGGAATACCATTTACCATTACGTATACAGCCATAAAAACTCCTGTTTTTTCGGACGAAAATAGGAAAAATCGTACAGGAAGGCCGTTTTACCAAAGAAAAAAATGCCCGATTTGCCAAGAAACGGAACAAGTTTTACATTTTCTGTAATACATCGTTTACAGGAATTGCGTGATTTTGAAAATATATGCTTTCAACATGCCATTTTATGTTTTCACAATTAACCCCTCTTTTTTCTTAAAATCGTTATATCATGAAGTTGAAGAACGATGAAGAAAAGGCCTTTGACCTAGCACTTGCAAAAATTCTCAAAGCCAGAAGGGACGAACTCAACCTCACTCAAGAATACATAAGTTATCACTCTGGCGTTACCCGCATCACCATCGGCAAATGGGAACGTGGCGAGAAAACTCCCATTACGTTCGATCTTTACAACGTTCTCAAGGTTCTCTACAAGAATCCTTCCGAATTCTGGGCGGCACTGTTCCAACAATTCGAATTTTCCGTTTCGCCCATCCACAAGGCGGCCGAAAAGAAGAAATTCCAGAATTACATAGAACAGACGCGCAAGGGCAAGAAAAACTCCCCTTAAGCGTTCTCGTCAAGCCATCTCTGGAGAATAATCGCGGCGGCTAATTGATCGATTACCTCCTTATTTTTTTGCTTTTTCTTCTTGCTGAAGTAAGAGGTCTTTTCCTGGGCCTGCACGCTGGAATACGATTCGTCCTGCGTGTATACAGGGAGTCCCGGGAAACGCAGTTTCAGGTCCTCGACAAACTTCTCGACCACCACGTTCTTGCCGTCGGTACGGCCATCGGGGTGGTACGGCATCCCCACCACGAACGCGTCGATCTTGTTTATTTTCACGAGTTCATCGAGTCTTACGAACAAATTCGTAGTCTTCTGGTCAATCGTTTCGCGGGAAAAAGCCATGCGCAGCTCGGAATCGGCAAAGGCGACCCCGACGCGGTGTTCTCCGTAATCTAGCGCTAGGTAGTTCATCGGTCCAAAGGAAGGTTGTGGCCGTAAATATAGCAAAAAGGGAAATCCCTATCGCCGATCCCCTTTTCTGCACATTTTATCGCATTTAGAGCCATAAATACCGACATTTAATATGTCATTTTTCTATCTTTGAGCCCACTATGAGCAATTTGAAGAACGATTTATGGGTCGGCGTGGACGTAGGTTCCACCACCGTGAAGATTGCGGTCGTCGATCCCGAAACCTCCAAGCTTTTGCATTACACATACCAGCGCCACAACGCCATGCAGGCGAAAAAGGTCTACGAGGTGCTGCGGGAGGCCCACGGGCTCTTCCCGGACAAGAATTTCAGGGTCGCCTTCTGCGGTAGCGGCGGTCAGCCCTTCGCCGACGCCACGCACGCCTTCTTCGTGCAGGAGGTGGTGGCGAACGCCCTCGCCGTGCGTGCCACCTACCCCGAATCGAGGGTCGCCATCGAACTTGGCGGCCAGGACGCAAAGGTCGTTTTCTTCGAAAAGGACAAGACAACCGGCAAGCTCATCGCCTCGGACATGCGCATGAACGGCGTATGCGCGGGCGGTACCGGCGCATTTATCGACCAGGTGGCCGAACTCCTCCGCATCAAGACCGAGGCCTTCGAGGGCTTTGCCAAGCGCGGCCAGAAGGTCTACGAGATTTCGGGCCGTTGCGGCGTGTTCGCGAAGACCGACATCCAGCCGATGCTCAACAACGGCATCGCCAAGGAAGACATCGCCCTTTCGAGCTTCCACGCCATCGCCAAGCAGACCATCGGCGGTCTCGCGCAGGGCATGGAAATCAAGCCGCCCGTGATTTTCGAGGGTGGTCCGCTTACGTTTAACCCGACACTCGTGCGCGCGTTCAAGGAACGCCTCGGCATCAACGACGAGCAGGCCATCGTGCCGGAGCACTCCGAAGTGCTCGTGGCCATGGGCGCCGCCCTCGCGAACGGCTCCATGTTCGCCGACCAGGAATGCCACTACCGCATGGAAGGCTCCCTCGACGCGCTCGTCCACTTTAACGAAATCCGCCAGGCCGAAAACAAGGCCAAGGCAGCTGCCGACCTCTTCTTCAAGAACGAGGCCGAATACAAGATGTTCCTCGAGGAACACAAGATGGCCGGCAACCACTACCCGCAGCCGGCCTCCGGCTCCACCATCAACGCCTACCTGGGTATCGACGCGGGTTCCACCACCACGAAGTTCGTGCTCCTGGACGAGCAGGACAACGTGATCGACGGTTTCTACGCAAGCAACGACGGCGAACCGCTCGCCGTCTTGAAGCGCGCCATGAACGAACTTGCCGACCGCTACGAGGAATACGGCTGCAAGCTCAACATCCTGGGCGTGGGTACTACCGGCTACGGCGAACAGCTCTTTGCGAAGGCCGTCCATGCCGACTACCACACCGTGGAGACGGTCGCACACGCGAACGCCGCCCAGCGCCTCTGCCCCGACGTAAGCTTCATCCTCGACATCGGCGGCCAGGACATGAAGGCCATCTCCGTGCAGGACGGCGTCGTCACCGGCATCATCCTGAACGAGGCCTGCTCCTCGGGTTGCGGCTCCTTTATCGAGACCTACGCCCGCAGCCTCGGCATCCCGATGGAAAAGATTGCAGAGCTCGCCTTCAACGCGAAGAGCCCCTCGCAGCTCGGATCCCGCTGCACTGTGTTCATGAACAGTTCCATCATCACGGAACAGCGCGACGGCAAGCAGCCCGAAGACATCATCGCGGGCATCTGCCGTTCCATCATCAACAACGTCTTTACGAAGGTCATCCGTATCCGCAACCTGAACACCCTCGGCAAGAAGGTCGTGGTGCAGGGCGGTACGTTCAAGAACAACGCGGTCCTCCGCGCCTTCGAACAGTACACCGGCTTAAAGCCCATCCGCCCCGAACGTCCGGGCGAAATGGGCGCTATCGGCATCGCGCTCCTCACCCGCAAGTTCATGGAGGAGAAGCGCAAGGAAAATCCGGACCTCAAGTCGAGCTTTATCGGCCTCGAGGCCATGAAGACCTTCAGCTGGCACAACCAGCCGGGCCAGCTCTGCCAGTACTGCACCAACCACTGTTCCCGCACCATCGTCACGTTCAGCGATGGCCAGAGCTTCGTGACGGGCAACCGCTGCGAACGCGGCGAAGTGACGGCAGACCCGAACGACCCGAAGACGAAGGCACTCATTGCCGAAATCAACAAGAAGATGCTCTCCGTGCCCGACATGATCAAGCGCACGAACCAGCTCTTGGTGAAGGACTACGCCCCGGCAAAGCTCGTCGAGAACACGGGCAAGACCATCGGTATCCCGCGCGCGCTCGAATTCTGGGCATCCCTCCCCTTCTGGAAGGCTTTCTTCACGAGCCTCGGCTACACCGTCGTCGTAAGCCGCCAGAGCGACTACAAGATGTTCGAAGCCGGTCTCCACAGCGTGCCCTCCGACACCGTCTGCTTCCCGGCCAAGCTCGTTCACGGCCATGTACTCAGCCTTATCGAAAAGAAGGTCGACCGCATTTTCTTCCCGATGATGATTGCCGTACCGAGCGACCATACCAAGTTTACCGCCACCTCCGTCTGCCCCGTGGTTCAGGCCTACCCGAACGTGTGCAAGAACACCGACGAACCCGAAAAGAACTACGGCATCCCGATGGACCAGCCGATTTTCCACTGGTTCAACGAGAAGCTCCGCAGGAGCCAGACCATCGACTGGTTCCACGAGCACTGGAAACTCGACAAGAAGCTTTTGGACAAGGCCGTCACCGAGGGCGAGAAGGCTCTCCGCTGCTACCGCTCCACGCTGCTTGAAGAAGGCCAGAAGATTCTCGACGATGTGCGCGCAAAGAACAGCTTTGCCGTGGTGATTGCGGGCCGCCCGTACCACGCGGACACGCTCATCAACCACAACATCGCAAGCCACTTTACCGCCATGGGTATCCCGGTGCTCACCACCGAATCGCTCCCGGGCGTTTACGACCAGGATGTGCCGAGCCACACCCGTATCGAAATCAAGAACACGTTCCACCTGCGCATGATTGGCGCCACCATGATTGCGGCCAAGGACCCGAACATCGAACTTGCACAGATCGTGAGCTTCGGTTGCGGACACGATTCCATCTTGACCGACGAAATGATGCGCATGCTGCACCTTGATTCGAACAAGGAAATGCTCATGCTCAAGCTCGACGAGGGCGACGCCCGCGGCCCCGTGGGCATCCGCATCAAGAGCTTTATCGAGACGGTGAAGGCACGCCGTGCGGCAAACCTCCCCGACAAGCCCGAAAGCCACGAACCGCTGTATCACACGCCGTTCGTCGCCGAAGACAAGCAGCGCCGCCGTATCCTTACGCCAAACCTCTCCCCCGCATTCACCGTGCTCGCGAGCGAGTACATGAAGCGCGAAGGCTACATCGCCGAATACCTGCCCGTGGCCGACAAGGAAGCCATCGAGCTCGGTAAAAAATTCGTGCACAACGACATCTGCTTCCCCTGCCAGGTGAACATCGGCGAAGCCCTGAAGTGGCTCGTCAATCACCCCGATGTGCCGCAGAACGCCGTCTCCATGTGCCTTGCAAAGAACTGCGAGAACTGCCGCGCCGTGCAGTACGCGGTACTCGCCCGCAAGGCCCTCGACGAGGCCGGATTCAAGGACGTAACCATCATTACGACCGGTGTGGACTACAAGGGCATGCACCCGGGTTTCCAGCTCGGCCTCGACTTCCGCCTCCACATGCTGTGGGGCCTTGTCACGATGGATGCCATCGAGACCATGTACCGAGCACTCCGCCCCTACGAAGTCAACAAGGGCGACACGCAGAAGGTCTACGACGAATGGATGCCGAAGGTTATCGCCGTGGCTGGCCACCTCACCACCACGCAGCTCGTGCGTCCCTCCAAGCTCATCGAAGTCTTCGAGCAGTGCATCGACGCGTTCAACACCATCGC
>JAEEGH010001964.1_pt1 | contig 57404 bp, 46 predicted proteins | sample 9134181 | NCBI WGS metagenome assembly JAEEGH01 (sample SAMN16246544, study PRJNA631951) | gut metagenome | biome: gut microbiome; feature: rumen; material: DP-attached | host: Bos | place: Iran: Karaj | collected 2018-10 | reverse complement strand
AGCAACAGCATAGGGGCTGTAGGGATGGAAAGGTGTTGTCTCCTTCTGAGGGAGCTCTTCAACTTTTCCGTAAAGCTCAGATGTGGATGCTTGATAAATACGGCATGTATCTGTAAGACCGCACTGACGAACGGCTTCCAATATTCTTGTAACACCGACAGCGTCAACATCGGCGGTAAATTCAGGAGAATCGAAAGAAACCTGAACATGCGACTGAGCCGCAAGGTTATAAATCTCTGTAGGACGAACCTTGGAGATTACACCTATGATACTCATTGAATCACCGAGGTCTCCGTAATGAAGATGGAAATGAGGCTTGCCCTCAAGATGAGCTATTCTCTCACGGTAATCAACAGATGATCTTCTGATTATACCGTGTACGTCATATCCTTTCTCCAAAAGAAATTCTGCGAGATAGGAACCGTCCTGTCCCGTTATTCCAGTAATAAGTGCAATTTTATCCATTTAAAATACTCCTAATTAATATATATGTATTTTTTCCTAAGAATTTTATTTTATCATAGTTTACCACTTTTTAACATGGCACTACAAATTTTTGTTCGTTGAAAGACAGGCGCTTTGAGTGTAAAATATTGATTAGGACTGCGCATTTATACAGTTTATACACGACGGAACAATTGGAGAAAAATTATGAAGCTATTGAGCGTTATAGTTCCTTGTTATAACGAGCAGGAAAATATATGGGATTTTTACTTCGAACTTATGAAGACCGAACCCTTTTTCAAGGAGAAGGATGTGGATTTTGAGATTATCTACATAGATGACGGATCGGTTGATAAGACAGCAGGTGTCGTAAAAGATCTCAGAACTGAAGATGAACGCGTTAAGCTGGTGAGTTTTTCCAGGAATTTTGGAAAAGAAGCAGCGATGTATGCAGGGCTTGAAAAAGCTGCGGGAGATTATGTAGCCGTGATGGACTGCGATCTTCAGGATCCGCCGAAGCTTTTGCCTGAAATGTATAAGGCAGTTACGGAAGAAGGATATGACAGCGTAGCTACAAGGAGGGTTGACAGAAAAGGTGAGCCTCCGATCAGATCTTTTTTTGCAAGGATGTTCTATAAGATGATAAACAGAATGTCCAAGACTGAGATTGTTGACGGTGCAAGAGATTATAGATTTATGACAAGGCAGTTTGTTGACGCGGTGCTGTCTGTTAAGGAATATAATCGTTTTTCCAAGGGAATATTCGGATGGGTAGGCTTTAAGAATAAGTGGATTGAGTTTGAAAATGTGGAGAGAAGAAAGGGTGAGACTAAGTGGTCTTTCTGGAAGCTCTTTATATATGCGGTTGACGGAATAATGGCGTTTTCAACGATACCGCTTTCGTTTGCGGCATTTACGGGATTGTTTTTCTGTTTGTTTTCTTTTGTCTTCATAATATTTACGATATGGAGAAAGTTGGCATTTGGCGATGAAACAAACGGATGGCCTTCGCTTGTGTGTATAATCTCACTTATAAGCGGAATACAGCTTTTTTGCATAGGAATTGTAGGTCAGTATCTTTCCAAGACCTATACCGAGGTGAAAAAGCGTCCTTTATATATAGTTAAAGAGGAAATTTAATGGTAAGTATAGTAGTACCCGTATACAATGCGGCGAGATATATCAGGAAAACTATCGACATGGTATGTGAGCAGACCTACAAGGACTGGGAACTCATCCTTGTTGATGATGCATCGCCTGATAACAGTGCGGAGATCATATCCGATATAATAGAATCAAGCGGAAAGAGAATAAGACTTATCAGAAAAGAGAGAAACGCCGGAGCTGCAGAAGCCCGTAACACGGGAATTGATGCATCGGCGGGAAGATATATCGCATTCCTGGATGCGGATGATGTCTGGATGCCGGATAAGCTTGAAAAGCAGATAGCATTCATGGAGAAAACAGGAGCGGCATTTGCTTTTCATTCATATGAGTTTGGCGACGGACTTGCAAGACCTACGGGAAAGATAGTTCATGTTCCCGAGACAATGAATTTCAGACAGGCACTTTCAAGAACGGTTATATTTACAACTACTGTCATGTTCGATACGGAAAAGATCGACATGGAGATCATACATATGCCGGATGTTCCGAGTGAGGACACAGCCACATGGTGGAGAATACTTAAGAGTGGAATAGTCGGTTACGGACTTGATGAGAATCTTGCAATATACAGAAGACCACCAAAGTCGCTTTCATCTAATAAGTTTATTGCAATAGAGAGAATCTGGTTCCTGTACAGGAATATAGCTAATCTGTCGGTTTTGGAGTCATTATTTTATTTTGGAGGATGGGCGCTCAGAGCAACGCTTAGAAGGCTTTGATTGTCTGTAAAAGATATGAAACATAGTGAATCTGTAAAAAGAATTATGGTTTTATTGCTGGGGGCAGTAGGACTTGCCATGCAGACCGCAGTATATGCCTGGTCTTGGTATATGGTTTATTACCCAATCTTACATGATTGGAGAAGATATATTATAAAAGATGATGGTAATTATGGTGGTGATGAGTATATGGGTAGAGGTATTACCTATAGTTTTTGGGGACATATATTTACCATACTTCTTTATTTCGCGTTATTGGTAGTTGTTGCTAATGCGTATGGCGGTCTTAAGATAGGCTATCTGAAGCCTATGGATGTATTTATGTCACAGGCTTTCACGCTTCTGGTAGTAAACGTCATTACATATTGTCTGTTTTTGATCATCAAGGTCAATTATGTTGATGTATTTCCGCTGCTTGGAGTATTTCTTATCCAGCTGGTTATTTCTTTTGTCTGGGCATACATCACAAATTACATTTACATGTCGATATTCCCGCCGAGAAAGCTTCTTCTCATAAACGGCGAATATGCGGCTGATGATATCATTGCAAAATTCAACACAAGAAAAGATAAATACAGGATCATCAAGAAGATGAACATTTCTGAGGGCATAGAAAAGATATATAAAGAATGCCTTGAAGATTATGACGGAGTTATTATCTGGGATGTTCCAAATCAGTATAGAAACGGGATTGTTAAGTTCTGCTACGGAAATAACAAGAGAGTCTATGTCATGCCTAAGATAACAGATGTTCTTCTTAAAGGCTCGACGCAGCTTCATCTTTTTGACTCACCTGTTTTCCTTTTGAGAGATTATTCTATTAAGGTAGAGCAGAGATTTTTAAAGAGAGTTATGGATATTGTGCTTGCTCTTGTACTCATAATTATCAGCTCACCTTTTATGCTTATCACCGCTATTGCCGTAAAAGCATACGACGGAGGTCCTATCCTCTATAAGCAGGTCAGATGCACTATTAACAGGCGTGAATTTAAGATCATGAAATTCAGAAGTATGCGTGTTGATGCTGAGAAAGACGGTGTAGCAAGACTTGCTTCAAAGAACGATTCAAGAATAACCCCTGTAGGCAGCTTCATCAGAAAGTGCAGATTGGATGAGCTTCCTCAGTTATTTAATATTCTTAAGGGTGATATGTCATTTATTGGACCAAGACCTGAGAGACCTGAGATTATAAATCAGTATCTTAAGGATATGCCTGAGTTTGCTTTCAGAACAAGGGTAAAAGCGGGACTTGCGGGTTATGCGCAGATTTATGGCAAATATAACACTACGCCTTATGACAAGCTTAAGCTTGACCTTACATATATAGAGAATTATTCTATCTGGCTTGATATTAAGCTTTTACTGCTTACTCCAAAGATCATGCTTACGCCGGACAGTACCGAAGGTATTGAGGATGATCAGACAACAGCTATGAAGAACTCATAATGCGCAGAGAAACTGCGGATTACAGGGCAGATTGAACTGCATACGGAGACAAAAATACATGGACACAAAAAAAGTTAAGTATACAGATGAAAGCTTGAACCTTAGGAGTTTTTACCTGAGGTTCCTAAAAAAAATATGGATTCTTCCGGTTGCTGCGCTTATCGGTGCGATCATTGCAGGAGGAATCTATTATCTTGTGACGGTGACTTTCGGACCCGAGAGAAGGTACGAGGCACAGGCAAGATTTCATCTTACATACTCTGACGGTGCATATATCCGTAATTCTGAAGGCGAGAGAGTACTTGACTGGTACAACGGAGCTACATGGACCAATTTCATTTTTAACGATCACGATTTTCTTCTTGAACTTGTTAGGACCTTGAAGGAAGAGGGCGTCGACATATCACAGGAGAGGATGAAAGTCCTTGAAGCCGCCGGCGGACCTGATATATCAAATCAACTACAGGCATTGGAAGAAGTCGGAGTTGATGTGATAAAAGATGAGTCCAAGATCAATGTAAAAGGAGACATAATCTCAAATGAGCGTTTTCTCCTTGTTACGATCAATGAGACCGATAAAGAACTTGTGGAAAAGCTGACGGATGCATTTATCAAAAGCCTTGAAAGCTACCCGACATACAATGCGTCAAAGGCATTTGATTCTATAGTATGTACATCAAAAAGTGATGTTTATCTTGAGAAGACCGATAACAGGATTGCGGTAGCGATTGTATTTGGAGCGATACTTGCGGCTGTTCTGGTTTTTTTGGCGATTCTTTTATTTGATGCTGTTGATGAAGCAGTATATGTTCCGGAGGATTGCGAGAAAAGATACGGCATAAGAGTGCTTGGAACCGCATTTCAGGGAAGTGAAGCATGTGACCTGTTAAGAGGCGAGCTTGCCAAACTTTACGATAAATATGTTGCAGATAAAGAGAATATAGTTTTTATCTCATCCGATGCGGCAGATGATGCATCTTTTTCCGAAAAAGATCTTGAGTCGGTTAAGAAGACGCTCGGAAGTGAGTATGACAATAAACTTTCCAAGGTAAAAGCGATTTCAGCTTCAGAAATAGGGGCAGCAGACGGAGCAATCCTTGCAGTTCCTTACGGAAAGAAAAATGCGGCAATGACAGAGCATTTGATCTCACAGCTTAAAAAGATCGAATGTCCCGTGCTTGGGATTATATTCACACGTGCGGATCTTGAATTTATTAAGAGATATTACGGCATCAAATAAACAGAAGATAAGCGAAAGAGGATATGTCAGGAAGATTGCAGATATTGGTGTCATCCGTTAATAAGGATGTGCACGAGCTCCCGGATAAAATGAATATTGAGACGGATGCAGTCATAGTAAATCAGCTTGTTGGAACCAAAGGGGAATCAAAAGATGAGACCTTCGAAGCGGGAACAAAGACGATACGCGCATTTATAAGATGTGAAAAAGGCGTCGGCCTTTCGAGAAATACCGCTTTATCCAAGGCTGACAGCGAACTGATCCATTTTGGCGATGATGATATTATCTATGACAAAGGCTATTCGGATAAGATCGTAAAAGAGTTCGACGATCACCCTGAGGCCGACATGATTCTTTTTAACGTAAAGGCTCAGGAGGGCAGGGAGACATATTGGAATGTTGATTTTGCTCCCGTTACATGGAAGAACTACGGCAGATATCCTGCGTATGCGATCGCTGCAAGGAGGGAGAAACTCTTTGATAGCGGAGTAAAGTATTCTCTTTTATTCGGAGGCGGAGCTCCTTATATGAACGGCGAGGACAGTCTTTTTTTACATGATTGTTTAAAGGCCGGACTTAAGATATTCAGAACCACCGTGGCTCTTGGTCATGAAGAAGCGGGTGAGTCCACCTGGTTTAAGGGATATACGGATAAGTTTTTTTATGACAGAGGTGTCTTATATGCGTTTTTATACGGGAACCTCGCATATATTCTCGGTTTCAGATTTCTTTTCAAATACAGAAAAGAGATGTGTGCGGAGAAGGGATTGTTTAAGTGTTTCAGGCTTCTTTCCAACGGTATCGGAAAGGGAAGGGAACTTAAGAAGGTAAAATGACAGTATATTTTACATTGACGGCAGTTGTACTTGCGCTGCTTCTCTTGGTAAAAAAGAATACAGTATCCGAATGTGCGGACTGCGGACGTATCGGTTTGTACAGGGGGATGACAAGGCAGGATGCCATAAATGCCATCGTACTTGCGGCAATATTTCTGGGGCTGTTCGCCGTGTCGGCACTTAGGCTGAACGTAGGAAACGACTACGCAACGTATGTTGAGCATATGCATCTTATCAACTCAAAGTCAGACGGCTGGACTCCAAAAGTTCCGGAAGAAGAGGGATTTAAAGCCTTAACATATGTTATTTATAAGCTCTGCGGATTTGAGAACTATGTTTTGGTATTTGCTATATTTGCTTTTCTTACAGTTCTTTTTTTTATGAAAGGAATATGGAGACAGAGTAAGTGGTTTGAAGTGTCATTTGCAATGTTTATGTTGCTTGGCTTTTATTTTCAGTCATTAAGTACCGTTCGTTATTATTTCGGGCTTGGAATAGCCTTGCTTTCAATAGAATATTTGGTGAAAAAAGATTTTCCGAGATTTGTACTTATGATCGCAGTCGGATCTCTTTTCCACAAATCACTTCTGATAATCCTCGTGCTGTATCCGATCGCGATGATAAATTGGAAGAAGTGGATGTATGCGCTTGGAGCGGCTCTTGGCGTATCGTGTTTCTTTTTGAGACCGATCTATGCGAAAATCGCAGTTAAGGTATATTCCGACTATCAGGGAACGGCAACTTATGACAGGATGGTCGCAGGCCCGATACATTACAGTTATATCAGCATTGCAAGGTGTGCACTTATCCTTGCGGCATCGATCTATTTGTACAAGGATGAGATAAAGGGTAACAGAGAGAACATTTTCTTTTTCCATTGTAATGTAATGTCGCTTGCGCTTTATGTATTTGCGGCATTTTTGACGGATGAGGTAATTTCAAGAATATCTTATTATCTTACGATAACGCATGTATTGTTTGTTCCGGCGCTTTTGCTTGGAATCAAGGATTCTAAGAAAAGAAAGATCTGCTCGATGCTGGTTCTTGCCGGATGTTTTATGTATTTTGTGATATTTATGAAGAGGATAGCGCCTGCAAACGGAACGAGAATACTTCCGTACACGACGATAATGTTTGACGAAATGCCGCCGATTCTTTCTGAGACAGGGTATTAAAGAGTATGAATGAAATGAAAAAAACTTTTTTTAATATAATAGTGGTTTCATATAACGCCGGAGATAAGCTTATCGATACGATTGAGAGTATCAGAAGGCAGACATTTACGGAGTATCGCATTCTTGTTAAGGATGGAATGTCCACCGACGGCTCGATAGAAAAATTAAAAAATAAGTACGATGTCGGCAAAGACCTGATCCTTGTTGAGAGCTGTGACAGTGGAATTTACCATGCGATGAATATTGCCGCATCTTATCTTGAGGAAAAGATAATAAGCATGCGTGCGATAGATCAGGATGCGGAGAACATCGATGAAGTTAAGCTTCTTAGAGCGGGTGAAGAGCCTGCATACATTTTCTTTTTAAATTGCGGAGACACATTCAGGGATGAGAACGTTCTTAGGGACGTCCATGATGCGATAATAGAGCGCAATTCAAAGGAGGGAACGACACTTCCCGCAATCTATTACGGAGATATATTTGATTGCTCGACGGGCAACAGAATTCATTCAAATCCAAAGATCGACGATCACGCATGTTACAGGAATCTTCCATCGCATCAGGCGTGTTTCTATGATGAGAGACTTGTATATAAAAATCCTTTTGAGCTCAGATACAAGGTAAGGGCTGATTATGAGCAGTTCCTTCGTTGCTATTACAGAGATAAAGCAAGCACTTTCTATATTCCGCGAATAGTTGCCGATTACGAGGGCGGAGGGTTCTCGGATCAGAACAAAAAGCTTTCCGAAGAAGAGAGAAAAGAGATCATAAAGCTCTATTTGACCGGAGCGCAGATAAGAAAGTATGACCTTATCAGAGTTCTGACTCTTTCAAAATTCAGAACAGCTCTTGCGGAAAATAAAATCACAGCCGGTATATATAACAAGATAAAAAGTGCAATATACAGGCTTAAGGAGAAATAAAGTTGAGAATATTATGGGTCTGTAACATCATGCTCCCTGCCTATGCAAAGGCGCATGGAATTGAATATTCGGTCAGGGAAGGATGGCTTACAGGCTGCCTTGACAGGCTTCAGAAAGAAAAGAATACGGCAGCCGAGAAAAAAATAACTCTCGCTATCGCATTTCCTTCAGAGGAACCTGTATCTGAGGGAAAAGAAGTTGTTGATGGAATAACTTATTATGGCTTTAAAGAGGACCTCGGACATCCGGAAATCTATGATGAGAGCCTGGAATCAAGATTTAAACAGATAATTGAAGATTTTAAGCCTGACATGATGCATGTTTTCGGAACCGAGTTTCCGCATGCTCTTGCGGCGCTCAGAGCTTTTGGAAGGCCGGAGAGAAGCCTTGTAGGGATTCAGGGAGTATGTACGGAGATTGCCAAAGCTTATATGGCGGGGCTTCCAAAGAAAGTACAGGAGTCCACAACTTTCAGAGACAGACTGAAAGAGGATTCGCTTATTCAGCAGCAGGAGAAATTCAAATTAAGAGCCGAAAATGAGAAAAAAGTTCTTTTGCTCACGGGAAATGTGACGGGAAGAACGACGTTTGACAAAGAGGCGTCGCACAGCATCAATCCGCGTGCAGAGTATTTTGCCATGAACGAGACCATGAGACCCTGCTTTTATTCGGGAAAATGGGAAGAGAGGAAAGCTGTTCCTCACAGCATTTTTCTTTCTCAGGGCGATTATCCGCTTAAGGGATTTCACTTTTTGCTTGAGGCAATGCCGCTTATACTGAAGAAATATCCCGATGCGCATGTGTATGTTGCGGGAAATAACATAATCGGCAGAGGTAAGAGCAAGTATCCGTATTTTATGCGCGCCAGTGCTTACGGCAAGTATCTTAAGAGGCTTATCGCAATGAACAGGCTTAGGAAGAAAGTTACGATGGTCGGATCTTTGTCGGATGTCGAGATGAAAAACCGCTTCTTGATGAGCAGTGTGTTTGTATGTGCTTCTGTTGTTGAGAATTCACCCAATTCCGTTGGGGAAGCGATGCTTCTGGGAGTGCCTGTCGTTGCGGCCAACGCCGGCGGCATACCGGACATGATAACGGACGGGATGGATGGCATAATATTTGACAACATGGACTATAAGAAACTTGCGGAAGCAATTTTGCAGATGTGGGATGAACCCGTTATTGCAGCCGTTTACGGAGATAATGCAAGTAAGCGGGCAGCGAAGACTCACAATGCCGATATCAATTACAAGAGACTTCTTGAGATTTATGATGCAATCTGCAGAAAATAAGGGAGAAATCTGTGGTAATAACATTTGTCTCTAACTACATAAATCATCATCAGATTCCGTTTTGCGATGCTATGAGCAGCCTGTTTGAGGATGTTGACTTTCACTTTGTCCAGGCGATGCCCATGGAGGAAAAGAGAATCAACATGGGATGGGCGGTTGATCCGAAGGACTATCCGTATGTCTCTCTTTTTTACGAGGATAAGAAATACTGCGAAGAGCTTATCCTTAACAGTGACGTCGTGATCTTTGGCTGGACGGAGGGACTTACGTCGGAGCTTGAAAAAAAGAGACTGTCCTCAGGAAAGCTTTCTTTTCGTGTGAGTGAGAGAATCTACAGAGGAAGCAGGATCAAGTGGCTCAGCCCGCGCGGACTTATGAAAAAGTACAACGAGCATATCAGATACCGGAAAAAGCCTGTTTATCTCTTGTGCGCGGGGGCTTATGTTTCTGCGGACTTTAAACTTATTCATGCATATCCTGATAAGATGCTCAAGTGGGGATATTATCCGGACGTAAAAGACAGAAGTTTCAGAGTGAGTGAGACCGATAATAAGATAAGGCTTTGCTGGGCGGGAAGATTTGTAAAACTAAAACACCCCGAGTATGCGATCGAGCTTTGCAAAGAGCTGGAGAAGTTCGGATATGACTACGAGCTTAAAATGATAGGCGACGGATACATGAGACAAGACCTTGAAAAAACTGTAAAAGATGCAGGATTGTCGGCGAGTGTCAGCTTTTTGGGAAATCTTAAGCCTGAAGAAGTTACAATGCACATGAAGGATTCGGATGTATTTCTTTTCACCAGTAACTACCTTGAAGGGTGGGGAGCTGTCGTGAATGAAGCCATGCAGTGCGGATGCGCGGTTGTTGCATCAAGGGAAGCCGGAGCCGTGCCTTTTCTTATAAATGACGGAGAGAATGGAATTTCTTACAGGAATGGCGATTACGAAGATTTTAAGAAAAAGGTATTGTCTTTATTTCAAGAAAAGTATAAAATTTTGCAGTTCGCGAAAAACGGATATGATACCATAGAAAAAATCTGGAATGCAAAAAATGCTTCCATGGAATTTGTCAGATTTTGCAGGGAATATATTGACGGAGCTGTTCCGAGACCTGCAGAGATCGGACCTATGAGCAAAGCGGAGATTATAAAACCTGAGAGCATCCTTCGTGCCATGACTGAAGGAAATTGCCTGGAATGAGGAAAATATGAGATTTATAGATGACTTTTTTACAACGGAAATAAAAATATTTAAACATAAGATCCCTATCTTTGACATGTTGTTTTTTACCATACTGACATGTCTTGGATTGTATTTCAGACTAACACTTTTTACTGTAAAGTCGGGAGATTATGTGAAAGCATTTGCGGACTGGATGAGAGAATGCCATGCAGCCGGCGGATTTGCTTATCTTGGCATCAAGCCCGGTGTATCGGAGGCAAGTACATTTGACTACAATTGCCTGTTTCAGTATGTGATAGTTATTCTTCACTATATCGGAGGAAGTATTCCCGATATCTATCTTGTAAAGAGTGTTCCCGTATTGTTTGATTTTATCTGCGCGATCACGATCTTTAGGATCGTATATCATGTTACAGACAATAATCTTACCAAATCAATGATGGCTTATGCTGTTATGATGTTCCTTCCGACAGCTGTGCTTAACAGCGCCGCCTGGGCACAGAACGATTCAATCTACACAGCGTTTGTGCTTCTTTCATTCCTTCATATTCTTAAAAGAAATGACAACAGAGCCTTTATATACCTGGCTTTTGCTTACAGTTTTAAACAACAGGCGATATTCTTCGTGCCGTTTGTTGTCCTTATATGGTTAAAAAACAAGATCAAGATCAGATACGTTTTCTGGATACCCGTTATACATGTGCTTGCAATGGTTCCTGCAGCTATTGCGGGAAGAAGCTGGGGAGACCTTCTTGGAACCTACGGAAGACAGGTTCAGATGTTCTCAAGACTTACGATGAACTATCCCAGTATCTATACAATCGTTGCAGGCGACTTAAGCGGTCCGGTAAGGAAGGTGCTGATTTCTGCAGGTACCATGGCGACAGTAATAATCATGGGAATACTTGCATATTATGTTTATAAAAAGAACTTTGACCTGACAGGAAAATATATGGTAACTCTCGTGGTATTTACTGCGGAAGTGTGCTGTTTCTGCCTGCCTGCAATGCATGAGAGATACGGTTATATTCCCGAAGTCATGGCGGTTATCTACGGAATTATAAGTATTAAGCGCGTTCCTGTTTGCGTTGCTTTACAGGTGATAACAATGATAACTTACACGAGATATCTCTTTGGCTCGACAGTCCTTACATTGTGGCCTTTGTCAATCGCAATGCTTGCAGTTATCATGATTGTCGGATACGATCTCTACCTTCAGATGAGAGAGCGGGAGGTTACAAGTGCCTGAATCTATGCCCAAGATAACGGTTGTTATACCTGCATATAATATAGAAACGCTGCTTGAAAAGTGCGTGGTTTCCGTTGCGGAGCAGGATTATCCCAAGGATAAGCTTGAGGTTATCATAGTGGATGACGGTTCTACAGATTCAACGGGAGAGCTTTGCGATAAGCTTTCTTCCGCATATGAGAATGTAACTGCTCTTCACAAGGAAAACGGAGGTTCCAGCAGTGCCAGAAACCTGGGAATTGAGCATGCGACAGGTGATTACATCGGTTTTGTCGACAGTGATGATTATGTCGATAAGGGCATGTACAGAGCGCTTGCGGAAGCAGCGGTTAAATATGGTGCAGATATGGTGCAGATTTCCAGAGATGAGATATCTGAATCCGGGGAAAGACTTCCGGATGTAGTCATACCACCTGCAGGTGTTATCGAACTTACGGCGGAAGAACAGCTTAAGAAACTGTTGCTTCACACCGGTGATGCATCTTTTTGTACCAGAATAACGAGAAAAAGCATTTTTGACAGTGGACTGAAATTTCCAGAAGGTGAACTCAATGAGGATTTCAGGCTTATGATAGATGTGCTTCCTGAAGTGAACAAACTCATTGTTCTTCCACAGCAGTATTATCATGTTTTCTACAGACTTGGAAGTAATTCAAGAAAAAAGGCGGAAGATAAGGACTATTTTCCATCCGTATTTACAGATATAGTGCGCAATGCAGACATTGCACTTGATATTGTAAAAGAGAAATATGAAAATCTCGTACCTGTCGCTGAGCGATTCGGTTATTACCAAAGGCTTGATTATCTTTTGCATATACCTGTAAGTAAGATGACAAGAGATAATTTATTCTATATGGGTGTTGTAAAAAATATCAGAAAGAATATACTTGGTATTATTACCAATAAGTATTTGACCGGAAAAAATAAGGCTTATCTGTGCATACTTGCACCCGCACCCCGTTTGGTGCGCAGCCTCCACGCGACAGTAAGAGGACTTTGAGTTTTATGAAAAAAAGCATAGTATATATAATTTTGATCGTATCTGTTCTTTTCAGTGTTTTCTTTGGCTTTCAGAAGTCGGGCTTCCATGAAGATGAGTATTATACATATTTTTCATCGAACAGAAGTCAGGGACTTTATCAGCCTGACAGAGAGTGGCAGGACAAGCAGACTATCTTTGACGAGTTTAGCGTAAAGCCGGGAGAAGGCTTTAATTACGGGCTTGTGAAGCTTGTTCAGTCATGGGACGTTCATCCTCCGATATACTATTTTATTTTCCATACCGCATGTTCAATGGTTCCTTCCACATTTACCAAGTGGACGGGACTGATTACCAATTTAATTGCGTTTGTTATTTCATTTTTGGCGTTGTTTGCTCTGATGAAGAGGCTTCGCCTTCCATATTATGTGATGCTGTTTGTGCTTGGTTTCTGGGGACTCAATCCTCAGACAGTGTCATGCAACATGCTTATCAGGATGTATGCATGGCTCACGGCGGCAGTATTCATCTGTGCATATCTGCATGTTAGATTCGTTCAGGAATATGACTCGTATAAAGATGATCTGAAAAATTTCTGTGTTAAACTGTTGCTTCCTATCGCAGTGGTTTCATACATTGGAGTTCTGATCCAGTATTTCTATATATTCTTTTTTGGTTGCATAGGTTTTGCCCTTGCAGTGTGGATGTTCTTTAGGAAAAAAGATTTCAGAAATACCGTGGTTTATGTTATGGGATGCGGTTTTAGCATGGCTCTTGCGGTTCTTACATATCCCGCTATGCTTCATCACCTTCTTGGAGGCTACAGAGGAACCGGAGCTACGGGAAGTATGTTTGATGTAAAGAATACATTCATGCGTCTGTCGTTCTTTACAGGACTTTTGAACGACTTTGTTTTCGGCGGAGGACTTACAGTTCTGGCAATAATGCTTGCGGTGGGAGTGGTATATCTTGTTGTAACCCGCAAGGAATGTTTTGATAGAACACATTTTAATATAAGCGCTGAAGTAGCTATTCTTACGGCGGGAACGGTAGGATATTTCTTCCTTACGACTAAGGCGGCTCTTTTGGTGGGAAGTGCGTCAAACAGATATGAGATGCCTATATACGGACTTATAATCTTACTTGTGATGTGGGCTCTTTACTACGTGGCTGAGAAGATTGGTAAAGACAGGGTATGCGTTCCCATCGTAACGATTGTTATGCTTGTCTTCCTTATAAAAGGACATGTTACAGGCAATAATGTTCTCTTTTTATACAAAGAGGATGTGGATAAAATAAATTATGCTCAGGCGAATAGCGGCGAAGTTGCGGTTGTAATGTTCAATCCCGCAACGCCTCACAATGTATGGCGCCTTACGGATGAACTTTTGCAATACGACAGAGTCTTTTACATGGATGAGGAGAATCTTGATCCGCTTACAGAGCAGGGCGTTGTGAATGCGGGAAAGATCGTGCTTTATGTTGCGGATGATGATTATAAGAATGATGCGATCTGTAACCTCGTCAAGAGTTGTGAAAAACTTGATTCTATAAGAGAAGTTGATTCGGAAGACATGTGGACCACTTGTGAGATAAGCGGTATCACAGAGCAGCGTTTTGATACACCGAAAGAATAATATGGAAAAGTAAAATAAAGGTACCCTCAAAAGTTTGTTGAGGGTACCTTTTCTGCTATAGAGAAACGCTCTAATTATTGTTTGGTCACTGTACTGTATTCTTACAGTCCCAGTTCTGCAATTTTGGAAAGTAATGTGTCGTAGTTCATGCTTCCTTCAATTTTCTGCCAGTTTGGATTAAGCAATGTGGCTTTAGCTTCTTCTTCAGTCCAACCCCATGTTATATATTTGGTTGCTTCGCCGGTAGGTCTCGGAGCATCCCTATGGTCAAATGAAGGTTCGACTTCAGAAACACGTGGGAAAAAACTCATGTTATTAATAACCACATCAACTCTGATTATATCTTCACTTTCGAAATGAGAAATGGTTCCAAAGCAGTTATTGGTGTTATCAAAGAAAGTGTTTGCGTATGGGATATAGCATTGTGATGTAGTGCCATAACCTTTGGGGCTTTTGCCGTAAGTCAGATTTTTTGCAATGAGAACAGGCTTACCGTTTTCAAAAGTGTACATAGAAATATCATGTCCCGGATTATCTATAACAAGCTCAGGTGTTGAACTTGTTGTTAAATAAAGTAGTGCATATTTATTGTTACTGTTTGCAGCATGAAATTCTTGGGCAATTTTGGAATAAGCTTTTCCGCAGCTTCCATATTTTTCTGAATTGAGAGCCTGCTGTTCATTGCTTTTTGCTGCAGTCTGATTGGTTGCTTCTGCAGGTTGTGCAGTAGAAGAATCTGAAGAAATATCAGTTTCCGCATTAGTAGTTGAAGGTGTAGCGGCAGATGCGTTTGCATTGCCTGATGAATCCTGGTGCATAATTTTTGCATTGGCTGTATTATCAATTTCATACCATACTACGGTATTATTCTTTGCGTTTAGATAAAAGCAGATAGAGAATTTGTCAAATTCATATTTGTAGTAATATTCATCACCGGTCTGGCCATAATAGTTGTTTGTTTCGGCAGGTTTTCCGTATGCAGCTTCGATTTTGTCTTTTGAATCGCCGACTCCGATATTGCGGGAAGTTACAATACCTTTTTTATCGGTATCAATACCTATAGGAAGCTCTTTTCCGTTGTGGGGATGAGTAGAAATTTCAAGTCCCAATGAATCATAAACATAAAAAGGCTGCTCCGGAATATCGGTTATTTTTCGGTCATAAGCACCCAAATCTTCAAATATCTTTGAAGCATCATTTAATACTGAAATAACCTTGCCGTTACATAGGAGCTCATGGTCGGCAAGCTTCACGGGAGTAGCATCTGCAGATTTATCGGTTGAAGCAACTGCTGAAGCGGCATCTTTGTTGGCGGAAGTTGCAGTTGTAGCAGCATCACTTGATGTAGCAGTAGTCGCAGCGGCATGCGAGTCTGATAATGTAGATGTTGCAGCTTCGTCAACCGATGAAGCAACAGAAGATGCTTCTACAGCAGCGACCATTTCTGATTTCGCAATCTCTCTTTTTTCCTCCTCGGTCATTTCCATTTCACTGCTTCCTTCGGAAGCACTCGTTTCTGCTCCACTACAGCCTACAATCGAGAGTGCCATAGAAGATGCAATAAGTATTGCCAGAGCCTGTTTTTTCTTCATGTCATTTTCCTTTCTCTGTGAACTCTTAGAAATACATTGTCTACGTGTACTAATACAATGGTAACACGAAAAGTTGAATTTTCTGTGTATTCACAATTAATTATGTCCCGGCTTTTTATGTAGTGGATGTAGATAGCTCATAATGTAGAGCCGCTACTTTTTGACCTTTGCGCTACCATATATTATACTAAAGATGCGCGATTTAGCACCTTTTGAAGGAGACGTAAACATATGACAGCAGTAGTTATAGGAGCAAGCTCCGAATCAATTTATGTGATAAATAAGGCAAAAGAGCTGGGCCTTAAAGTGATAGCTCTTGACGGAAACCCGGAAGCACCTGGTCTTAAAGCGGCCGATGCTTCCTTTGTTGTAGATATAAGAGATCCGCAGAAGGTCTTTGAGATATTGGATAGGGATGGAAATAAGCCTGACGTGGTTCTGCCTGTTCCAATCGGTAGATATCTGACTACGACAGGTGCCGTTAATGATAAATATAATCTTTGCGGTGTTTCTTTTGATGCGGCAAATGTATGCACGGATAAATACGAGTTTCATAAGATACTTGCGGAAGAAGGCCTTAGAAATGCAGAACTTTACCTGATTTCGGCAGGAGAAGAAAATACCGATATTGATGAGATCAACACGATCTACCCCGTGATAGTCAAACCCAGATTTGGATCGGGAAGCCGCGGAGTAGAGATGTTCAATACTCCACAGGAACTTAAAGAGAAATTCCTTTCAGGTCAGCCCTACGATGAGGATTATTGCGTTGAGACCTGTGTTCAAGGAACCGAGTACGGCGTGGACGGAGTTTTTGTGGACGGAGAGTTTAAACTTATTCTTCTTAGGGGAAAAAAGAATACCCCGCCTCCGTACAGGGAGTGCGTCGGATATTACTCCGTAATCGAAACCGATAAAAACGCAGAATTTTTCAAGAAGACAAAAGAGCTTATCGCAAAAGCGGGAGAAGCGATAGGCTTTAAGAGCAATATCATTCACGCGGACATAATCAAGGACAATGACGGAAATCCCTTTATAATTGAAATTTCTGCAAGACCTTCGGGACATAATCTTCATAACCTCTTCACTCCACTTGCAAGCGGCGTTGATGAAGTTACGGAGTTTATTAAATATGCAGTTCCCGCGCTTGATAAATCATATTCTTTTGAGCCTGATGTGGAAAAGAACATGCTTATCAGATATTTTGATTTTGAAAATGTCAGAGTTAATAAAGTTCCCGATGAAAAGGAGCTTTTCAAGAAATATCCGTTAAAGGCGTGGTGCTGTAATCTCAAAAAAGGCATGTTTCTTGGGAAAGTAACGAACGGAGCTTCTGTCATGGGAAGAGGATATTTCTGTGTTGAAGCGGATTCACCTTTTGAACTTGACGGATACGCAGATGCAATACTTAGTGAATTTGAGCTGGAGGATAACAGATGAGCTCTGTTGCGATAATAACCGCGCGAGGCGGAAGTAAAAGAATACCCGGTAAAAATATAAAGAACTTTTGCGGAAAGCCCATAATAGCGTATTCGATAAGAGCAGCGATCGATAGCGGCGTGTTTGATACCGTTATGGTATCGACTGATGATGAAAAGATAGCAGAGGTTGCAAAGGCAGAAGGTGCCGAGATTCCTTTTTTCAGATCGGATGAAACAGCGGGTGATTATGCTACGACCGATCAGGTTATTGCGGAAGTTCTTAATACTTATAAGGAAAATGGAAAGAATTTTGATAAGTTCTGTTGTATATATCCAACTGCGCCATTCATAACGGCCGGTAGGCTTAAAGAGGCGATGGTTAAGCTTGATGAACATGAGTCGGTAACACCTGTTTGTCTGTTCTCTTATCCTCCGCAGAGAGGTTTTGTTGTGGAAAACGGCAGACTTGTGCGAAGATATCCCGAATTTGCCACGGTGAGATCTCAGGATCTTGAGAAACTTTATCATGACAGTGGTCAGTTCTATGCATGCAGGACAGATGCTTTTTTCCGCGACGGAACAACTGATGTTGAGGATATGGTCCCTTTGATCCTTGACGAGGACGAGGTTCAGGATATAGATACACCCAAAGACTGGGAGATAGCTGAGGAGAAGTTTAAGAGACTTTGCAGAGAGGGAAAAAGAAGTATATCATCAGATAGCTTTTTTGCCAAATTTGATGATGCGACTCTTAAAACTCCGTATTACAGAGTGGATGAGTCTAAACTGGATGCTGATATTGAACTGCTGAAATCCGCTCTGGAAAAGGGATGGAATAATTACATCTGTTCTTTTTCTGTAAAGACCAATTCACTTCCATGGCTCCTTAAGCACTTTAAGGATAACGGCTTTTATGCGGAAGTTGTTTCGGCGGAAGAGTATGAGCTGGCAAAGAGACTTGGCTACACACCGGATCACGTGATATTTAACGGCCCGATCAAGGATAGAAGTGCATTTGAAGAAGTGCTCCTGGGCGGCGGAATAGTTAATCTTGATTCAAACTATGAACCTGAGTGGGTAAAAGAGATCGCTGCGGCAAATAAGGACAAGACGCTCAAGGTCGGGCTTAGAGTAAACTACGACCTTCAGAAGCTGATACCGGATGAGGTTTTGGCAGACGAAGAGGGCAGCAGGTTCGGATATTGCTACGAAAACGGCGCGCTTAAGAACGTGATAGAAAAGCTTAAGGAAAACGCAAATGTTGAGATAGCGGGGCTTCATCTTCATTCATCGACAAAGTCCAGAACAATCAATGCATTCAAAGCACTAGCAAGAGTGGCAGTGATAGTAGCAGATGAATATAAGCTTGATCTTGAATATGTTGATATGGGCGGCGGTTATTACGGCGGAGTAAAAGATAAGCCTGATTATAGAGACTATGTTCCGGCAATTGCGGAAGTCCTTTTGGAAAAATTTGATGTGAACAAGACTAAGCTTATCATGGAACCCGGAGTTTCTATGGTTTCATCGAGCTTTGATTTTGTGACGAGTGTTATTGATACTAAGAAAGTCAGAGAGCACACATATGTAGTGATCGACGGAAGCAGAGTAAACTTAAATCCTCAGGTCACAAGAAGGGTGTATCCTCACAGACTTGAATATAAGAATGATGAGAACAGAGAAGTTATCTCTACGCAGATGATATGCGGCGCAACCTGTATGGAATACGACAGATTGTTTCCGGCAGATAACGAGCGTGAGCTTAAGACGGGAGACAGAGTTATCTTTACAAATGCGGGCGGATATACGGTTTGTCTGACGCCTCTGTTTATTCATTATTTTCCTGCCGTCTATGTAAAGAAGAAAGACGGAAGTTTGTTCGTTGCCAGGGAGCCGTGGACAAATGATGAGTATATAACAAAGAATCATTATGAGTAATTTTTGGAGGACATAGGATATGTCTATGTTTGAACTTAATCAGAGAATCAGTCTTGCAGGTCATTATATCGGTGCAAACGATCCTGTATATATTATTGCTGAGATGTCAGCCAATCATCTTCAGGATTATAACAGAGCGATTGAAATAATACATGCTGCAAAAGAGGCGGGCGTGGATGCCATAAAACTGCAGACTTACACGGCGGATACGATAACGATTGATTCCGATAAGAGCTATTTTCAGATCACAGGCGGAACAATCTGGGATGGAACAACGCTCCATAAACTATATGAGGAAGCGTATACTCCTTGGGATTGGCAGCCGGGACTTTGTGAAGAAGCCAAGAAACTTGGACTTGATTGCTTTTCATCACCTTTTGACAGCACCGCTGTTGATTTTATGGAACAGATGAACATGCCGGCTTACAAAATCGCGTCTTATGAGATAACGGACATTCCGCTTATAAAACAGTGCGCATCCAAGAAAAAGCCGATGATCATCGCTACGGGAGTTGCAAGAGAGAGTGATATCAGACTTGCTATCGAGGCTTGTCTTGCAGAAGGTAATAAAGATATTATCCTGCTCAAGTGCACATCTGCTTATCCGACGCCTTATGAGGATGTAAATCTTAATATGATACCTACGCTTGCGCAGGAATACGGCTGCGTTATGGGGCTTTCCGATCATACTATGGGAAGCGCCGTTGCGGTAGCTTCGGTTGCGCTTGGAGCAAGAATGATAGAAAAGCACCTTACGCTTAAGAGAAGTGACGGCGGTCCTGACGGAGCTTTTTCAATGGAGCCGCAGGAATTTGCAGAGCTTGTTAAGAATGTCAGAATGGTTGAGAAAGCGCTTGGAAGCAAGGAATACAAGCTTACTCCCGTTCAGGAAACGGAGCGAGAAGGAGCAAGATCTCTTTTTATTGTAAAAGACATCAAACAGGGCGAAGTGCTTACTTCTGAGAATATCAGATCGATCCGTCCGGGTAACGGGCTTCCGCCTATAGAATATGACAATATTGTCGGAAAACATGCTTCGCATGATCTATACAGAGGAGAGCCGCTTAAGTACGAAGATTTCAAGTGATATTTTTTCAAAATGATAGAGTACAGACAGATATCGTAAGTTTCGGATCGGGAGGAAGAAATGGGAAAAAAGGTCTGGATCAAGGCAAACGGCAATGGAATAATTGCTACAGGTCATATACGAAGGTGCATGACAATCGCAAAAGAGCTGTCGGATCTAGGGGCTGATATAGAGTTTATTCTTTCGGATGAGACCAGTGCAGACCTATTAAAAACCTTATCGGAAGAAGACGGAGTTTATTATAATGCAAGGATACTTCACTCTGTTTTTTCCAATCCGATTACAGATTTTCCAGCTCTTGACGGGATGCTCAGAGATGAAAAACCTGATTTTCTTCTGATAGATTCGTATTTTATGACAGAGGAGTATTTTAATCTTCTGAGAGCATCGGTAAAAGAGAACAGTCCGGGCACAAAAACGGGATATATAGATGATCTGTGTAAGTTTGACTATCCTGTTGACATTGTTGTCAACTATGACCTTATCTATAATGATGAGATGTACAGTGCACCGATAAAACTTCTTGGCGGAGAGTATGCTCCTCTTAGGAAGCAGTTTGATAATATTGAATATAATGTAAAAGATACTGCAAAGCATGCGTTTCTTTCAACGGGAGGAACTGATCCGTATCACGTCATAGGGGATATTCTTAACAGAGTCTATGAGGAAAAAGGAATAGGAAACAAGGTTCTGTGCAGTTTACATAAAATATCATGCGATGTGATCGTGGGAGCTCTTTTTGAAGATGAATACAAGAAGGAATTGGCAGAGCTTGCCAAAAAGCATCCGGAGATAACACTTCACGAATATGTGACGGACATGTCAGAACTCATGAAGGATGCTGATTTCGCAGTAACTGCGGGAGGAACTACGCTTTATGAACTTTGCGCGATTGGAGTTCCGACAGTAGTGTTCAGTATGGCGGATAATCAGGTGGATTTTGTAAAAGGCTTTGATAAAGTCGGAGCCGCAAAATACGCCGGAGACGTGCGTGAAGATGACAAAGTGATACGTAAGATCGTAACATGGGGAGTTGCTTCACTTGATAACAGCTCTTTTAGACAGAAGATGAGCGATACGGCCAGAAGTATAGTCGGAAGAGACGGGGCAAAAAAGATAGCTGAGGCAATTTTGGAGCTTACATGAAAATACTTAGTATAATAGTGCCTGTTTACAACATGGCAGCAGAAGGAAAACTTGATTATTGTTTAAAAAGTCTTGTGGCACAGACGCTGGATCCTAAGGACTTTGAGATAATAGCGGTCGATGACTGCTCGACGGATAATTCTTATGATATACTTCTTGATTACAGCAAGAAGTATCCGGAGAATTTCATTGCACTTAAATCAGAAGTCAATCACCATCAGGGCGGAGCCAAGAATATCGGACTTGCTGTAGCTCAGGGTGAGTGGCTTGGATTTATAGATGCCGATGACTGGATTGTTCCCGATTACTACGAAAGGCTTATTAAGAAGGCCGAAGAGACGGGAGCTGACATGGTCGGATGTGACTACTGCTTTGTGGATAAACATACCTTCGAAGTCGGAAAGGTAGTCCACAACAACAATTTTTCCCAAACAGGCGTTATGGATAAAGAGCGCTATAAGAACCTACTTATAGAGACAGGAAGTCTTGTTGTAAAGGTTTATAAAAGAGAGATCATAGTCGGAGATTATATTCCGGGAACAAAAGAAAAACTGGATGTTTTCCCCGAAGATATTTTTTACGAGGACAATGCGGTAAGTAATACCTGGATGATAAGGTCCAAGCATTTTGAATATATTGAAGAGCCGCTTTATTTTTATTATCAGCACAATGCTTCGACGGTTCACAGCATTTCCGAGAAGAACCTCGAAGACCGAATGACCGCCGGAAGACAGATACTTACGGAAGCTAAGGAAAACAGCTACTTTGATGACTATAAAGACGAGATTGAATTCCAATACACCGTGTTATTTTATGTGAACACACTTTTTTCCGTAATGCCCAGGAAATCAGGGATTAAGAACAGCTATGGCTTTGCAAAGAAGCTTGCAAAAGAGATGAAAGAGACTTTCCCGGGGTTTCAGAAAAACAAATATTATATTGAAAAAGTCCATGCGGAAGAAAAGAAGCTTATTAAGATGCAGATGAAGTCACACCTTCTGTTTTATATTTATTACAGACTGTTGTGGTTTTACAGAAATCTAAGGAACGGAAGATAAGAGATGTTCGATAGAATTTATGTCTGTCACACTTTTTACCATGTGTATGTGGCATGCTTAAAAGAATTTTATATTGCTGACGGCGGAAAAGCTTCGCTTGTTCTTTCCAAGATGTCGAATAAATTTGGCGGCATGATAGAGAGAGCGAAGAAAAGCGATATCTTTGAAGAGGTTTTTGAGTATGATGAGAAGGAAGATTCTTTTTTCCCTGAGCTCAAAGAGCTTAAGACCGATTCCGGAAATATCGTGTCAAACATGATAAAGAGAATAAAGTTTTGCAGAAAGTTCGGAAAGCTTCAGGAGCAGTTTATTCCCGTTGACTTTAAGAAATATAAGGATATTTATGTTTTCTGTGATTCAGATCCGATAGGCTATTATCTTAACTACAAGAAGATAAAATATCACGCGGTAGAGGACGGCCTAGACTGCATAAGATACTATGATACAGCCCGTTATGATAACAGAGGTCATTTTAAGATCAAAGCATTTATCGCATCTCTGGGACTTATCCATATCCAGAACGGCTACGGAAGATATTGCATAGACATGGAAGTAAACAACATATCGGTGCTTCCTTACCCTTGTAAAAAATATGTCGAACTTCCGAGGAAGATGCTCACGGACAGACTTACTTCGCAGGAAAAAGAGAAGATGCTGGAACTCTTTGTCGATGATATTAAGGGACTCAAGGATAAGCTCTTTAAGGAAAAAGACGGAAAGACACTTCTTGTTTTGTCAGAGCCTCTGTGCGATCTGGAGACTAGAGAGCGTATATTCAGAGACATTATTGACGCCTATGGTAATATAGATGGAAGGGATGCTGTGGTAATGATAAAACAGCACCCGAGAGATTACCTCGATTATACCAAGGCATTTCCCGATGCGATCGTGCTTGACGGATCTTTCCCTATGGAGATGCTTAACTTTATAGAGGGACTTTCGTTCGACAGACTTGTGTCGGTGTATACTGTTGTGGATTCTATCGGTTTTGTAAAAGAGAAGCTGTATCTTGGGGACGATTTCATGGATAAGTACGAAGCACCCGAGATTCACAGACAGAATGAGGCTATAACAGATTAAAGCATAATGTAAATAAGTCGGAAGGGTTTAATTGATTTTATGCGTAAGATTTATAAGAAACTGATGCTCTTGCTCGATGCAAGGCAGAAAAAGCAGATGGTGGGCATTGTTTTCATGATGCTCATAGGAGGAATACTTGAAGCATTTGGAATTGCTCTTATTGCTCCAATCATGGAAATTTTGATAAAGCCCGATCTTATAGATGACAGTGAGAAACTCTCATATGTATATTATACGGTTTTTAATCTTGGGGGAGTTCCGAACGGCTCCAGAGTGTTTGTAGCGATCATAATGGTGATCATGATATTTGTTTTTGTCGTAAAGAACATCTTTCTTTTCTTCATGAACAAAGTTCAGCTTAAGTTCGTATACACAAATCAGTTTGCGACTTCAAGAAGGATGATGATCAATTTTATGCAGCGTCCTTACGAGTATTATTTAAATGCAGATACCAGCGTTATACAAAGGAACATAACGTCTGATGTAAATAATATGTACGGTCTTATTCTTAGTTCTTTGCAGCTTATAAGTGAGATTATTGTTTTTGCTTGTCTTGTTATTATGCTTTTGACTCAGGATGCTGTAATGACCGTTTCTATAGCATCGCTTCTTGTGGTTGTGCTTCTTGTTATCAAGTATGTTATCAAGCCTGTTATGACAAAAGCGGGAGAAGAAAATCAGGATTATTACAGCGGCCTGTATAAGTGGATTGATGAATCCGTTACAGGAATAAAAGAGATAAAGATTGCCAATAAAGAAAATTATTTTATAAACGGATATGCAAATTGCGGCGCAGGATATGTCAATGCGGTTCAGAAGTACAATCTTTACAATTCAACGCCCAGACTTCTGATCGAGACTATTGCTATTGCGGGCATGCTTGGATATATGCTGTTTGCGATGGCTTGCGGAACAAATGATGCAACATTGTTTGCTCAGTTTTCCGTTCTTGGTCTGGCGGCGGCACGTCTCCTTCCAAGTGCCAACAGAATTAACAACTACCTCACAAGTATCGCCTATTTTGAGCCTTTCCTCATGAATGTAAGCGACAATCTTCAGGAGGAGATCAACGACAGCTCTATTTCATACAACAGCGAAGATTACAGGAAGAAGCTTGAGACCAAGAAGCTTCCTGTTAATAAGACCATTTCACTTAAGGATATCACTTACAAATATCCGGGGGCTGACAGATATGTGCTCAATCATGCGGACATGGAAGTTCCTGTAGGAAAGTCCGTAGGTATCGTTGGTACATCAGGTGCGGGCAAGACTACGATTGTAGACGTTATGCTCGGACTCCTTAAGACAGAGACCGGACACATCTATGCCGACGGCGTTGATGTAATGGAGAACTACAGCGGGTGGCTTAAGAATATAGGCTACATTCCGCAGACAATTTTTATGATCGACTCAACTATCAGAAAGAATGTTGCTTTTGGTTATGCCGATGAAGACATTGATGATGCAAAAGTATGGCAGGCATTGAAAGAAGCATCGCTCGATGAATATGTTAAGTCTCTTCCCGAAGGTCTTGATACCAAGATCGGAGAGAGAGGAATACGTCTTTCGGGCGGACAGAGACAGAGAATCGGTATCGCGAGAGCTCTTTTTGAAGATCCCGAGGTACTTGTTCTCGATGAAGCAACTTCAGCTCTTGATAATGAGACTGAGGCAGCTATCATGGATTCAATAAACAAGCTTCATGGAAGAAAAACACTTGTTATTATCGCACACAGACTTCAGACAATTGAGAAGTGCGATATGGTTTACAACATCAAAGACGGCAAGGCTGTCGTAGACAGAAAATAAAGATATAAGACCGGCTGAAATATAAACGGAGGTGCAATGGACAGTCAGAGTATTACGAAAAAAAAGAGGGATGCGAATATCGAACTTCTCAGAATCGTAGCCATGCTTATGATCATCACTCTCCATTTTAATTCTCGGTCAAATGCACTGCTTGTACTTGGAGAGCCTGCTTCGAGTGTGCAGATTTTTGCAACGGTACTTGAAGCCATTGCGATCACCGGTGTCAATGTCTATGTGCTTATAAGCGGATATTATCTGTCTTCTTCAAAAGTGAGATTAAGTAAGGTATTACTCCTTATTTTGCAGGTCTATTTCTATACACTGCTTATTTCATGTGCAATGATGTTTGTCGGAGCATATTCTGTTAAGCCTGAAGATAAGCTCGACAGGGCTTTAAGATATCTTTTCCCGATATCGAGTGAGCACTACTGGTTTGTGACGGCGTATGTGATCATGTATGTGCTGGCACCTGTTATGAATGCGGCGGTGAATACTCTTAAGAGAAAACAGCTTAAGACAGTTATAATAGGACTTCTTACATGGTTCTGCTTTATTAAGAGCATTGTTCCTGTAAAGTTTGGTACGGACAGAATGGGATATGATTTCGGGTGGTTCATTTGTCTGTATCTTATCGCTGCATATATCAGAAAATATAATATTGTTCTTTTCAGAGATGCCAAGAAAAGCGCGCTTGTTTATCTGATATCGGTTGTTGTTATAGCGGCGTTCAGCCTGGTATTTTATAAGATCAATTTTGATACGGGCAATTTTAATTACTATGCAGAGGTTCCGTGCCACTATAATTTCTTTTTTGCCCTTACCGGAGCACTTGGACTGTTCTCGGTCTTTAGATTTATGAGGTTAAAAGAAAACCTGCTTGCGGATGTGATCAGGATAATAGCGCCGTACACTCTGGGCGTGTATCTTCTTCATATGCACTTTGAGATAGCGGACAGATGGGTTGAGTGGATTGAGCAGATTATAGGAGAGACGCCGCTTGATAACGTGCTTACGTTTTTTATTCATCTGGTTGTTTCGGTTCTTATAGTGTTTTTTGCCGGGATTTTTGTGGACTGGATCAGAAAGTATATTTTTAACTTTTTTGGAAGAGTGCTCGGTGATACCCGCTTGTTCAGATTTATCAAACGTGTGGATGATGACTTATGCTAAAAAATATCAAAAGCTATTTTATGAAATTCAAGGGATTGCAAAGTCTGCCGGAAAGATATTTCTTTCCGGTGGTCCTGTTGTTATATCCCTTTTTTGGTATAACGAAAGGACTTGATATTGTTGATACCACTTATAATCTGGGAAATTATGAGTTTATGGGAAATGTCGATCCCATGTGGCTTTTTTCAACGTTCCTTTCAAATCTTTTTGGAAACATCATTATGAAATTTCCGGGAGCCGGAACAATACTTGGTTTCTCTGTGTATTGTACTTTTATTATAAGTGCGATGGCGCTTGCGTCTTACTATGTGCTTCAGAAGTGGATGCCCGGCCGTATGGTATTTATAGGAGAGATTATTGCGGAAAGCCTTTGCTGGGCGCCCAGAGTCATTCTTTATCATTATCTTCCGTATCTGCTTGTGACGGTTGGAACATTACTTCTGATCCGCGGTGTCTTTTCTCAAAAAAAGCAGGGAATCTTGCTGTTTGCGGCGGGTGTGTGCCTTGGACTTAATGTACTGATGCGCTTTCCGGCGATACTTGATTGCGTGCTCATTTTGGTTCTGTGGTTCAATTCCTTTATTGCGAAAGATAAGTTTGCGGATGTTGCCAAAAAGACGGGGATATGTATCGGTGGATATGCCGCAGGCTTTGGAGTGCCGCTTTTTCTTATTTCTTTAAGATATGGATTTAATGCTTATCCCGATGCGATAAGTAAACTTTTTGCAATGACAGGCGAAGCTACCGACTATTCATCAGGTGGGATGATCGCCGACATTCTGGAAGCGTACACGCATACGCTTGGAAACATGCTGATAATGATTCCGTGTCTTGCTGCGGGAACTGTCATGTTTCTTGTGGCAAAAGAGAAATATATATTACTTAAAAAGATTCTATATATCGCGGGGCTACTTTTACTTGCTGTCTATTATGTGAAAAAAGATGTATTCTCAAGAAATTATTATTACTATGAATCGATGTTTCAGGCAGCTATGATGTTTTTGATAATAACTGTTATTCTTACGATTCTTGGTGCAAGCGGATTTCTGAAGGGCGGAGTGGAAGAACGGACCATATCTTTTGCTGCTCTTATGCTTATACTTATACTTCCAATCGGAAGTAACAACCGCACAATGCCGCTTGTAAACTGCCTTTTCCTGGTTGCGCCGATTGGATTGTGGATAATACGAAGATTTTTACTGAAGTTTGTGGATAATGAGCGGATTTTTGCATTGCAGGCAATGGTAACGGGAGTTATCGTTGTACTTCTGGTGCAAGGAGCCATTTTCCATGCAAGATTTTCTTTTGCAGATCATAATGAAGCTACGCCGGAATTAAAGCTCGATACAAAGGTTGCTGATATAAAGAAGGCAAACGGCCTTGTGACAACGAAGGCTAATTATAACACGTTAAATGAACTTAAGAATTGTCTTGAAAGTAACGGGCTTACGCAGGGGAAGGTTCTTACATTCGGAAATGTTCCGGGAATATCGTATCTTTTCGATATTGAACCTGCCATAGACACGACCTGGCCGGATCTTGACAGCTATTCTACGGTAAGATTTGCAAGTGCGCTTGAAAAGCTTGATTTGTCGGATAATCCGAATCCGACAGTTGTGATCGGGAAGCTTGATGATATTATGTCAGCAAATCCCAATGTTACAGAAAAAAATAATATGTTATTGGACTATATTAAGAAACACGATTATAATATAATCTTCGAGAGTGATAGATTTACGGTCTATGCCGTTGAAAGTGAGGAGTAGCATTTTATTATGGAGAGTGCCGAGAAAAAAGATATTTTTGACAAGATCATGTCACTGCCTGTTTTAAATATTTTTGAGCCGTTTTATAAAAAATATAAAGAAGGTCTTTTATATTTGTTCTTTGGAGGATTGACTTTCTTTTTGAGTATTTTCCTGTTTTGGTTTATGGATGAAGTCATGCACATCAATGAGCTTATCAACAATACCATTGACTGGGTAATCTGTGTGGCGTTCCAGTTTTTTACAAACAGAACATGGGTATTTGACGGCAAAGTTGACACCAAAAAGGATTTCTTTAAACAGGCCGGTTCATTCACGCTTGGAAGGCTTTTTACACTTGTAGTTGAGGATGCGTTGATATTTATCTTTATTACAAAGATGGGATTTGCGAAGATGCCTGTAAAGCTTGGAGCAACATTTGTTGTGATAGTGCTTAATTATGTTATCAGCAAACTGATAGTTTTTAAGAAAAAAGACTGAGTGGGATGAGATACACGGTCTTGGAGGAGTGAATATGCGTATAAATTTTAATGTGCCCCCATATACGGGCAAAGAATTTGAATATATAAAAGAGTGTGTTGAAGCACAGAAGATCTGCGGAGACGGTAAGTATACAGATCTTGACAATAAGTGGATTGAGAAAAAGACAGGTGTTTCAAAAGCGCTTCTTACAACATCATGCACACATGCAACCGAGATGGCTGCAATTCTTGCGGGAATAAAAGAGGGTGATGAAGTTATCATGCCTTCTTACACATTTGTTTCAACTGCAAATGCATTTGTTCTTAGAGGAGCTAAGGTCGTATTTGTTGATATCAGACCTGATACCATGAATATCGATGAGAAGCTTATCGAGAAGGCTATAACACCAAAGACCAGAGCAATCGTGCCTGTTCACTATGCAGGTGTTGGCTGTGAGATGGACACTATTATGGATATCGCCAAGAGACATAACCTTCTTGTTATAGAAGATGCCGCTCAGGGCGTGATGTCAACATATAAAGGCAAGGCACTCGGCGCGATCGGTGACTTTGGTAATTACAGTTTCCATGAGACCAAGAACTACAGCATGGGTGAGGGCGGAGCACTTCTTCTTCGCGATGAAACGTACGTTGATGACGCCATCATCATCAGAGAGAAAGGAACAAATCGTACTCTCTACAAACTTGGCAAAGTTGATAAGTACAGCTGGATAATGCCCGGATCTTCATTCCTTCCAAGTGACATGAATGCAGCATATCTGTATGCTCAGCTCAACATGGCGGATGAGATCAACAACGACAGATTAAAGAGTTGGAACAGATATTATGAGGAACTTACACCGCTTGCGGAAAAAGGACTCATAGAACTTCCTTATATTCCGAAAGAGTGTGTTCACAATGCGCACATGTTCTATATCAAGTGTAAAGATTTTGAAGAGAGAAAGGGACTTATCGGATATCTTACATCAAACGATATTCTTCCCGCTTCTCATTATGTTCCTCTTCATTCCTCAAAAGCAGGAGTTAAGTACAGTATATTTAGTGGAGAGGATAAATATACAACCAAGGAGAGCGAGAGACTTCTTCGCCTTCCTATGTACTACAAATTATCAGAAAGCGATCAGGAAGAGGTTATTGCAAGGGTTAAGGAGTATTATAAATTTAACTGATAAAAACGGAGTATTTGCATGAAAAAAACTAAAAATACATACGACTTTATAATTTCATTGCTTTTGACATTTGTTGCAGTTCTTTTCATGGGATATATTGGAGATTACTTTTTTGATCTTAATGACGATGTTCTGATGAAGGACATGCTTTCGGGAGCGTACACGGGCGCTCCCGAAGCTCATAATATACAGATGCTGTATCCGATAAGTGCTTTTATATCTATGTTTTACAGAGTGGTAAGAGGCTTTGACTGGTATGGCTTTTTTTTGTGTACCTGCCAGTATCTTTGTGTTTTTCTCATTTCCTACAAAGCGTTGAAGCTTAGCAGGAAAGACGAGCACAAAGCTTTGACGGCGCTTTTTATACTGTTGTTCTCAATCGGAGTGATTGGGGCACATTTTCTTTTTGTCCAGTATACATTTACTTGCGGATTTTTGTCGGCTACCGCGGCCTTTCTCATTCTTACACATAAAAAAGATGCCGACCATAACTTTGGCATTGCATTTTGGCTTATTCTTACGGCATTTCTTTTAAGATCGGAGATGCTGCTTCTGACGTTCCCACTGGTATGTGTTGCAATTTTTATCAGATGGATGCTGAACATGAACAAAGAAGAGTTCTTTGACTGCCTTAAGTTGTTTGGCATTATAGTTGCTGCGCTTGCGCTTGCGCTCGGAATACATAGATTTGCATTTTCACTGCCGGAATGGAAGGAATACAGCGATATTTTTGATGCGAGAACTGAGTTGTACGACTTCCAATATGTGCCGGAATATGAGGCAAATAAGGACTTTTACGACAGCCTGGGCATTGATAAGAGCGAGTATAGGCTTATAACGTTTGAAAATTATAATATAGGTCTGGACGATGAGATAGATGCGAAAGTTTTGAACGAAGTAGCTGAATATGCGAATAAGTTAAGGTCTGATGAAGAGCCGTTTGCGGAGCGGCTTAAAGCTGCATTTTCAAAGTATATTTACGGTCTTCATAATTTTTCGCGTCAGAATACTTATGAGATTGATTCTGAGAATTACTGTCCGTGGAATCTGATAGTAATATTGCTTTACATCGGGGTGCTTGCTTCTTACATATTTCCGAGGCAGGACAGCAGCCAAAAAGAAATTCTTCGTATAGTCGGTGCACTTGCTCTTTTGTTCATATGCAGGACAACGCTGTGGATTTATATTATTATGGGACGAAGAGCACCTATAAGGATCACTCATCCTCTGTATCTTATCGAGATACTGGTGCTGTTTGCGATTCTTTTAAGGCGTGCGGATAAGAGCAGAGCTTTGCCATACAAGGTAGTTTTTGCGGTAATGCTGATCTCTCTTTTATTTGTTCCTGATCAGAAAAAAGTGATCGACTCGGAAATGCAGGCAAGAGAGCTTATGCGAAAACACTATGATGCACTTTATGACTATTTTGCCGAAAATAGTGACAATTTTTATTTTATTGATGTATATACATCCATTTCGTGTGAAAATGATATGGAAGAAGGCGAAGCTACATTCTCGGAAAAGCTTTTTGACAGAGTGAACAACGAATATGCAAATCACGATCTCATGGGCGGCTGGGGAGTAAAGAGCCCTCTTACGATAAAGAAATATTCGAGAGCCGGATACAGCGATATGCAGTCGGGACTTTTGGCGCAAAATGCATATGTGGTACAGTCTGAGTCGGATGAAGATGGAATAGGATGGATCATCGATTATTACAGAGATAAGGGAATTGAAGTTACCGTGGATCGCGAGAAGATCATAGCGGATGCTTTTGCGATATATGCGGTCAGGGAGAAATAGTTATGGGAAAAGAAATACACGACTATGTAATTTGTGGAGAGAAGGTATCTCTCAGAAAGATTACCCCGGAAGATACTGAGCTTATTGTAAAATGGAGAAACAATAAAAGAGTCAGGGAAAACTTTGTTTTCAAGGAACCTTTTACAAAAGAACTGCATGAGAACTGGTATAAAACGAGGATTATTCCCGGTTTCGTTGAGCAGTTTATTATCTGTGAGAATGACAATGAGCACAGACCTGTGGGAAGCGTGTATTTCAGAGATATCGACAAGGAAAAAAAGTTTGCGGAATATGGTATATTCATCGGTGAGGATGATGCGATCAGTAAAGGCTATGGCAATGAGACTGCGATTCTGGCACTTACTTATGCCAAAGTGAATATAGGTCTTAAAAAAGTTTTCCTGAAAGCATTTGCTCACAACGAAGTTGCGATAAAGAGCTACTCAAATGCAGGATTTGTGAAGACTAAAGACCTTGCACAGGTTGAGTGCAGTGATGGGCAAAAAAGTGATATGATACTTATGGAAAAAATGTTATAAGCATCGTTTTCACATATAAGTCGAAAGGTTTTAGATAATAATGCAGAAAAAATCGGTAAGTTTCATAATTCCATGCTACAGATCCGAAAAAACGCTGGGTGTGGTCGTTGATGAAATTATAGATACAATGAAGGATTCAGGTGAGTATACTTATGAGATCCTTCTTATAAATGATGGATCTCCCGACAATACATGGGGAGTTATCAATGAGATTGCGGCTAAACATTCCGAGATTGTGACAGGAATCAATTTTGCCAAGAATTTCGGACAGCATGCAGCTCTTATGGCGGGACTTAATGCATCGAAGGGCGATTATGTGGTTTGTCTTGACGATGACGGACAGACTCCCGCAGGTGAAGTATTTAAGCTCCTTAATGCACTCAGAGACGGTGCGGACGCCGTATATGCGAGATATGCGCACAAGCAGCACAACAGTTTCAGAAATTTCGGAACGGCAATGAATGAGTGGATGGCGGAAGTTATGCTTGGAAAGCCAAAAGAACTCTTTGTTTCCAGTTATTTCGGTGTAAGGAGATTTGTCGTTAACGAGATGATCAAGTACGACAGCTCTTTTCCTTATGTTATCGGACTTGTCTTGAGAACAACAAGCAATGTAGTAAATGTTGATGTCAATCACAGAAAAAGAGAAGTCGGACAGAGCGGATATAATCTTGCAAAGCTCTTTATGCTATGGATAAACGGATTTACCGCATTCAGCATTAAGCCTTTGAGAATTGCAACTTTTATGGGACTTGTATTATCCGGATGCGGCTTTTTGTACGGAATATATACGATCATAAGGAAAATCCTTCATTCGGGAGCACCGATGGGATACTATGCGCTTATGTCTGCCGTCGTATTTATCGGCGGAATGATACTTTTTATGCTTGGAATGGTGGGAGAGTATGTTGGAAGAACATACATTGCGCAGAACAAGAATCCTCAGTATGTAATTCGAGAGACAACACGTGATGATAAAGAGTAATATGGGGCCTGAAAAAATAAATAATAAAAAACAAAACGTAATAGCCTGGCTTATGTCAGGCTTATTTGGCATTTTATCGGGTATTTTTCTGGTATTTGGTTATCAGCTTGAAAAGTATGACAACGTAAATTTTAAAGATGCGGGAACTTATGCGCTTATCTTATGTTTTGCAGTCATTCTTACCATAGATGTCCGCTATGTCTGGAGAAATTATGACGGAGCAAGGCAGGGCAAAAAACTTTTCGGCTTCGTGACTTTAGGTGGCAGAACAGAGCCTAAAGAGGAAAAGAATTTCATGATTAAGAGTTGGGCGATCATGGCAGTTCTTAATACTATAGTTATCCTTGCCGAGTTTCCCGGTTTTTTTGTATATGATGCGCAGGATGAACTGAATGAAGTTCTTACCAGAACATTTTCAACGCATCATCCTCTTTTGCATGTGCTTCTTCTTGGTGGCACGATAGCAGTCTTCCATAAACTCACGGGCAGTTGGAACGGTGGAATATTTATATATACTTTTTTCCAGATGCTTGTGATCACACTTATCCTTGCATATGTCATGGATTACATGAGAAAAAAAGGAATCGGAAAGCGTTCGCTTATAGCATGGACTTTGTACTACGGAGTTTTTCCTGTCATCGTGATGTACAATCTATGCTCAAGTAAAGACGGACTTTTTACCGCATTTCTGCTGTACGTGACATTATCGCTTATAAAACTTGTAGAGGACAGAGAAGCTTTTTTAAAGAGCAGATTTTCTGTCATAAGCTTTATTGCCTCGGCGGTTCTTATGCCGCTCTTTAGGCACAACGGCTTTTATGCATATCTTGTATTTTTACCTTTTGCATTTATATATTTCAGAAAAGAACTTACGAAGCGCTTAGCGCTTGTTCTTGCCGTGCCTGTAGTTGCATATCTTGTGATAAATGCGGCGCTTGGAGCAGTTTTTTCCACAAAAGGAACAGATCATCAGGAAATGCTCACGGTACCTATAATGCAGATGGCAAGAGTGTATACCTATGAAAAAGATTCTATGTCACCCGAAGATATTGCTACGCTTAAGACATACATTCCTGAGGATAATCTTGCGAATTATACGCCACGCGTGTCAGATCTTGTGAAGTATGGATTCAACAACGAATTATATGAAAAAAACAGCGGAGATTTTTGGAAACTCTGGATAAGGCTCGGGGCGGGACATCCGGCTACGTACATGAATTCATGGTTTCTTACTTCGTACGGATACTGGTATCCGCCGGCGCTTATCAATGTATATAAGGGAACAACGGTGTTTACCTTTACATATACCGACAGTTCTTACTTTGGATATGAAGTGGAACAGCCGGGAGAGCGAAACAGCTATATTCCTGTGATTGACAAGCTTTACAGATATATATCCATCGGGACATTCCACAAGGATGCGCCGGTGTTGGCGCTTCTTTTTTCGCCCGGATTTTATATGTTTATTTACCTTTTCGTGATGTTGTACCGCATGTCAAAAGGAGAGTTTGGAAGGGTTCTGCCGTTTCTGCCATTAATACTGACATGGCTGACGGTTCTTTTGGGGCCCACATATCTTGTCAGATATGTGGTCGTATTGTGGTATGCGTTGCCGCTTTTATCGGTAACTTTAGATGATGCTCCGCAGGCATAGTCTGTTTGATTAAGGTGGACAGGTATGATAATATTTATCTTGGTTTAGTGCCTAACAAAAGAGGGAAAAGCACACTTGTATGAGAAAAATAATAGATAGAAAAACAGCGTATAGAGCGGTGTTGCTTCTTATTGCCCTGGTAACCGTTTTGAGTATATGGCCGGCCCGCCTATGGACGGAGGTTATGGATACTTCCGCAGGCGGTGACAGGATAGAAGAAGACAAGCTCGTAAATTTTGAGAATTTTTATTCGCAGAAATTTGTTGCAAGATATGACAGATTAAGTTCTGTGGATATATACATCTCCAAAATGGAGAAAGGAAGATATATTGATGTCACCGTGTGTGACATTGGCGGAAGGGAACTTATAAAGACTCTTGTCGATACCGGAGACAAGGAACTTCCGGGCTATGTGAGAGCGACACTTGAATATAATGTCGAAGTTGGGGAAGAATATATCCTATATGTAAGGGGATGCAGATCAAAGTTTGATATAAACTTGGAGACGGTACCCGAGAATCCCGAATATGTCGGAAGTTTGTATGAACATAGCGCTTACAGTGAAGGCAGCGGTATCACGGAGATTCCAGGAATGCACATTGCGGCGGGATACAACTACAGAATCCCGATATCAAAGAAAATCTCGCTTGCAATTATTGCGGTTATAGCAGCAATTACAGCTTTTTTATACGGACTTATCGGGCTGTATTTTGCAAAGCGCCCCGGCAGAAATGGTTTAATAACTGTCGAGAAGTGCGTGAAATGCGTTGCTAATCCGATCGCCGCGGTTATTTACCCGGCACTTATGATAATGGTCTTTCCTCTTAAAGTCTTTGACGTAAGGGCTGCAGACATTATCTTTTATGAAATAGGACTTATTGTGGCAGCGGGAATAACCTTCTATGCCATTAATCATAAAGCGGTAAAGAGTGAACTGGGTATTTCATTTATTGACGGAATAGCTTCCGGAGACAGAGTGAGATACTTTCTTGTGATGCTTTCAATGGCTATGGGTATCTGGTACTCATGTGCTTGTATGAATGATGATTATGATACATTCAGGCATCTTTCGGAAAGAAAAATGGCGATCTCATTCATTATAATGATGCTTCTTACGTTTACCGCAAAAGAGGCGTTTAATGTACTTAACCTTGTGTGGCTCGTTGTTTCGGGAATAGGCGGAGTTTATTACTATAACCGCAATCTGTTTCCTGAATCGGAGGCTGATTTCACGGAAAAAAATACGGCTATAAAATATGCCGTGATAATCTTCATGCTGGGTGGTTTGTTGGCTATAAATCTCATTAAGCTTCTTGCGGGGTATATTAATGAGAAGCTCAATAAGAATATCCGTGTTAATGAAGAACGCGCAAGCGTATCACGCTTCGGTGTTTTTGTATACATTTTCTTTGTTGTACTCATAGTTATGAGAAACGGCAGCTGGTGGGGCGTTGCACTTGCAGCTACATTCTCCTGTCTGTATTTAAGAGGCCTTGTCTGGAAAGGAAGAAAAGACTGGCTGAGCATACTGGCAGGCGGTCTCATGCTTAACTTTGGTATTTCATTTATTTATTGTCTCATGTACAGATGCTTTGCGGGCTATGTGAGCGGAAGATACGGTTTCTTGTTCCATACACAGACGGTAACAGCCGAATATCTGACGGTTATGGGAGCGGTTGCAGCAGTTCTTTTGGCTGTAAAGATTGTCGCTCTTCCTAAAGATTCGGGAGCAAAGGAACTTATAAAAACGGCATGGAAAGAACTTATACTGTTTGGAGTTATTTCTGTTTACGCAATTTTCACCGTTTCAAGAACGGCTTATATTTCACTTTTCATTTGCGCTTTTTGTGTGCTTATGAGTTATAAAAAGAGATTCGGAAAGATACTGATCGCCATGATCGTTTCGGTGGTTGTTTGCTTTTCACCGGTATTTACACTTCAGAGAATAATCCCTGCAATGGTTGGAAATCCCGTACTGATGGCAAACGATGATACAGATCCTTTTGTTAGAGGCGGAGCTGCATGGGGAAGCACCAATTACATGTGTGTTGAGAGATTTGTCAATCTGTTTGCCGGCAAGATCCTCGGACTTGATATGGGAACGTATGATTATCCTCATGATGTATATAATTACGATCTCGAGACGGGAAAACCACTTTTGGATGAATACGGCGATCCTATTGATGAAACCGGAGAAGAGAATGAATCATTTGGAATGATTGCACCAAATGCAGACAATATGCTTGCTTCAACGCAGTTTACAGATGCAGAGGCAATGATGCTTCTTACTGCGGCGGACGGTGATGAGAATGAAGCGGAAGAGATTGAGGCCGAAGAAGGTGAATCCGAAGCAGAAAGCACTCTTCTTGATAAGCTTGACAGTATTTCCAATAACAGGATTACTATATACAGAACCTATTTAAAGGAGATGAATCTGACGGGACATACCGATCAGCCAATACTTCCTGACGGAATGGCTGCATATCATGCGCACAACACTTATCTTCAAGTTGCGTATGACAGTGGAGTTCCTGCGGGAATAATGTTTGTGGTATTTGTATTTGGAAGTATTTTTGTTGGATTTAACTATTTTAAGAAGAATAAAGATAAACAGCCGCTTGCGCTTATTCCTTTTGTAATTGCGATCGGATTTATGGTTGCGGGAATAAGTGAATCGGTATTTGAATTCAGTTATCCGATGACACCGGCACTTATGCTTTCAATCTTTCCTTTGATGCAGAATAACAAATGATATCTTAAAAACAGAGAATGGCTATGGATAAGAAAAAAGAACCTTTTAATTATCAGAAATTATATAGGCGTGCGGTACTTATTATTTACGATGTGATAAGTGTAATCCTTGTGAGCTTTATACCTGTACTTATGAGATACGATCTCGATCTCGATCAGGTCGAAGAGCATTTCCTTACGACAACCATCACTTATTTGCCTATAAATATTGTCGTAACCCTTATTGTATTTTATGTTTTTAAGCTTTATGACAGCTTATGGGCATACGCGGGAGAAAGAGAACTACAGAACCTTGTGATGGGCTGTGCCGTTTCAAGCGGTATTACGGCAGTGGGACTTCAGTTTTTCAGAGTTCCCGGACATCAGGCTGAGCCGAAGACCTATTATTTCCTTTATCTGGTTCTGCTCATTGCGCTTATATTTGCAAGCAGATTTTCATACAGATTTTTGCGAAGCGCCAAGCACCATGCTGAGAAGAACAAAAATGCCAAAGCGGTAATGGTCATAGGTGCGGGTGAAGCTGCCAATATTATCATTAAGGATATTATCAAGAGCAATTACAACACAATGTCCATCAAATGTATCATTGATGATGATTCGGACAAGTGGGGCAAATATATTCAGGGTATACGTGTTGTCGGCGGAAGAGACAGGATCGTTGAGTGCGCTGATCTCTATGATATCGATGAAATCATCGTTGCCATTCCTTCCGTTTCAAGACAGGAGCTTAAGAAGATACTTGATATCTGTAAGAATACACATTGTAAGATGCGTGCACTTCCCGGAATGTACCAGCTTTTAAGCGGTGAGGTAAACGTATCGCGACTTCGCGATGTGGAAGTTGAAGACCTTTTGGGAAGAGATCCCATTGCCGTAGATATAGATTCCATCGCCGGATATGTCAGCGGAAAGACCGTTATGGTAACGGGCGGAGGCGGTTCTATCGGATCGGAGCTCTGCAGACAGATCGCCGGACATAAGCCTAAGAGACTTATAATAGTTGATATTTACGAGAACAATGCTTACGACATTCAGCAGGAACTCAAGACAAAGTATCCGAACCTTGACCTTGTTGTTCTCATTGCGTCAGTAAGAAATACGCTCAGGATCAATATGATCTTTGAGAAATATAAGCCTGAGATCGTATATCATGCGGCTGCGCACAAGCATGTGCCTCTTATGGAGGACAGCCCGAATGAAGCTATCAAGAACAACGTATTCGGAACGTGGAAGACAGCTATGGCGGCAGCTATGAACGGCACAGAGAAGTTCGTTATGATCTCAACCGATAAGGCTGTAAATCCCACGAACGTAATGGGTGCAAGTAAGAGAATCTGTGAGATGATCGTTCAGACAATGAATAAGCACTATAATACGGAATTCGTTGCGGTAAGATTTGGTAACGTACTTGGTTCAAACGGCTCTGTTATACCGCTCTTTAAGAAACAGATTGCGGCAGGCGGCCCCGTTACGGTCACAGACCCTAACATCATCAGATACTTTATGACAATTTCCGAGGCGGTCTCACTTGTGCTTCAGGCAGGAGCATTTGCGAAGGGCGGCGAGATATTCGTACTTGATATGGGTGAACCCGTCAAGATACTCGATCTTGCGGAGAACCTCATTAAACTTTCCGGATACAAAGTCGGAGAGGATATCAGAATTGAATTTACGGGACTTCGACCCGGTGAGAAGCTCTATGAAGAGATGCTCATGGATGAAGAAGGACTTCAGGATACGGCAAATAAGATGATCCACATCGGAAAACCTATTCAGCTCGATGAGATGAAGTTTTTCTCGGGACTTGAGAGGCTGAATATTGCGGCAAAAGAAGAATCACCCGAAATTAGAACTCTCGTAAAAGAGATAGTTACAACATACCATCCCGCCAATAATGAAGCGGACAGTACGGAAGAACACAAAGAAATGCTTAAGCAGCTTGCTGAAAAAATCAATACGGAGGAATGATCGTGGAAATTAGACCCTTTGAAAAGAAAATCTGGCTTTCATCCCCGACAATGCACGGCGATGAGATCAAGTACGTGCAGGAGGCATATGACACCAACTGGATGTCAACCGTCGGAGCAAATATAAATGAGGCAGAGAAACTTATATGTGAAAAAGTCGGATGTAAGGAGGCTGTTGCACTTTCATCGGGAACTGCCGCACTTCATCTTGCGATAAAACTTGCGGGTGAAAGGCTTTACGGACAGCCGAAGGTCGGTCACGGAACACTTGAAGGAAAGAAAGTATTCTGCTCGGATCTTACTTTCGATGCTACGGTAAATCCCATTGCCTACGAGGGCGGTGAGGCAGTATTTATCGATACTGAAGAAGATACATGGAACATGGATCCCGAATCTCTTGAAAGAGCATTTGAGACATATCCTGATGTAAAACTTGTAGTTGTTGCACATCTCTACGGAACTCCCGGAAAGATAGACGGTATCCAGAGAATCTGTCGTGCGCACAATGCACTTATAGTCGAGGATGCGGCTGAATCTTTCGGTGCAACATATAAGGGAAAACAGACGGGACTTTTCGGCGATTACAGCATTCTCTCTTTTAACGGAAACAAGATAATAACAGGATCTGCGGGAGGAGCATTCCTTACAAACAGTACCGAAGATGCTCATAAGGTGCGTAAGTGGTCAACTCAGGCAAGAGAGGACGCTCCCTGGTACCAGCATGAGGAACTTGGCTATAACTACAGAATGAGTAATGTTATTGCCGGAATCGTAAGAGGACAGATTCCTTATCTTGAAGAGCATATCGCTCAGAAAAAAGAAATCTTCATGCGTTACAAAGAAGGACTCAAGGGGCTTCCCGTAAGGATGAACCCTTATGATAAGAAGAACAGTGAGCCAAACTTCTGGCTTTCATGCATGATAATAGATGAAGATGTAATGTGCAGACAGGTTCGCGGAGAAAAAGAAGTTCTTTACAATCCCGAGCCCGGAAAGACATGTCCCACGGAAATCCTCAGCGCCATTGCCGAGAATAACGCAGAGGGACGTCCAATCTGGAAACCCATGCACATGCAGCCTATTTACAGGTCAAATGCTTTTATCACAAAGTATGGAAACGGAAGAGCGCGCAGTAACGCTTATATTGAAGAGGAAGGCTTTAAGGATGTTGGAGCCGATATCTTCAACAGAGGTTTATGTCTTCCAAGTGATAACAAGATGACAAAAGAGCAGCAGGATATGATCATCGAGATCATAAGAAGATGCTTTGACTAAATGTTTTGAATACGACATATTTCGGAGTAGCTGATGATATATTCAAAATGTATTAAGAGATTGATAGATATAATACTGTCTTTGCTGGTACTTATACCTTTTTGCTGGTTGTATCTTATACTTGCGATACTCGTAAGAGTTAAGCTGGGAAGCCCTGTTATTTTTAAGCAGCCAAGACCCGGAAAAGACGGAAAGGTTTTTAACCTTTATAAATTCAGGACAATGACTGATGCGAAAGATGAAAACGGAAATCTTCTTCCCGATGAAGACAGACTTCCAGAGTTTGGCAAAAAGCTCAGAGCAACCAGCCTTGATGAACTGCCTGAGTTTATCAATATTTTAAAGGGTGATATGAGTTTTATCGGCCCCAGACCTCTTCTTGTAAAATATCTTCCTCTTTATAACGAGGAACAAAGGCACAGGCATGATGTAAGACCGGGACTTACCGGCTGGGCGCAGGTAAACGGAAGAAATCTTCTCAGCTGGGAAGACAGATTTGAGAAAGATGTATATTACGCAAGGAATATTTCTTTTCTTTTCGATCTTAAGATTTTCTTCATGACCATAGCGGTCGTATTTAAACATGATGATATAAACAGTGCCACGGATGCGACGATGGAGGCATTTACAGGCACAAAACCAAAGGAGCGGTAAGATGAACATTTTATTTTGCAGTGTCGGAAGACGCTGTGAACTTTTAAAAGATTTCAGGAAAACTCTTGGAGATAAGGTTCACATGGTTGTTACTGATAACAGCGTATATGCACCTGCTCCGGCTTTTGCGGATGTTTGCTATAAAGTCCCGCTTATAACAGCACCTGAGTATATTCCGACTATTCTCGATATCTGTAGGAAAGAGAAGATCGATGCGGTAACGACGCTTATCGATCCCGAGATCGCGATTCTTGCAACACACAGAAAAGAGTTTGAAGAGCTTGGAGTTGAAGTTCTTGCACCCTACGAAGAAACAGCAAAGTTGTGTTTTGATAAATTTGAGATGTACAAATATCTCTCATCAAAGGGAATAAGAACGGTTAAAACTTACGGTACGTTTTCTGATTTTGACAAGGACTACAAGGAAGGCAAAATAAAGCTTCCCGTCTTTGTTAAGCCAAGAACCGGAAGCGGAAGCGTAGGAGCCCGAAAGGTTGATACCTATGAACTTCTCAAGGAAGTTACCGAGAAGGATCCGGGGCTTATTATTCAGGAACTTATGACCGGAAAAGATATGGATGCCGACATCTATGTCGATACAATAAGTCACAAGCCTGTTGCGATCTTTTCCAAGAAAAAGATTTCTACCACGATCGGTGGAGCGAACAAGACTATTTCGTTTAAAGATGACAAACTTTTTGCATTTGCGCAGCGAGCACTTGAGGTATTTAAGTTTAACGGACCTCTTGACATGGATCTTTTTTATCAGGACGGAGAGTATTACCTCTCTGAGATAAATCCGAGATTCGGAGGAGCTTATCTTCATGCCTACGGCGCGGGAGTTGATTTCCCGTCATTTATTTACAAAAATGTTGTGGAGAAGGAAGAAAATCCTCAGCAGATCGGGCAGTATGACGAGAATGTCGTTATGATGATGTATGACAGCGTTGTCATAGATACATTGGATAACCTTGAGGATCGAATGAGAGAAATCTGATAATGACAATTTTGATTTTGGCAAACTATGCAAACGGTCTTTTTCTTTTTAGAAAAGAGCTTCTTGAATCCTTTAAAAAGGCGGGACACAAAGTGATAGTATCGGTCCCTTTTGATGAGAATGTGCACAAGCTCCGCGATATGAATGTGGAACTTGTGGATACGCATCTTGAAAGACATGGGATGAATCCGTTAAAAGACCTCAAACTGTTTGCAAGTTACATGAAAATAATGAAGAATACACGCCCCGGCGTGGTTCTTACATATACGATAAAGCCTAATATTTACGGGGCTATGGCTGCTAAGTTTTTAAGAATCCCGTATGTCTGCAATGTTACGGGACTTGGAACCGCGATAGAAGGCGGAGGGATGCTGAGTAAGATCCTTGTAAAGATGTATTCGTTTTCTATGAGCAGGGCCAAAAAAGTTTTTTTCCAAAACGAGAGAAATCTTGAATTCATGAAAAATAAAGGAGTTGCGGCGAAAAATGCAGCTCTTTTGCCGGGATCGGGAGTCAATCTTACGGAACACCCTTTCAGGGAATATCCTTCGGAGAATGACGGAATACGTTTCCTTGCAGTAATAAGGATAATGAAGGATAAAGGAATCGAGGAGTATCTTGAGGCTGCGGAAGCAATAACATCCGAGTATGATAATGTTTCTTTTGACCTTGTCGGAGAGTACGAAGAGGACGAGAGAGCAAAGTATGAGCCGATGATACAGGCGCTTGAAGAAAAGGGCGCGATAAGATATCACGGACATCTTGATACCGTTGAACCTGTCATGGCAAACAGCCATGTGATAGTGCATCCTTCTTATCATGAGGGACTTTCCAATGTGCTTCTTGAAGCGGGAGCGTGCGGAAGACCTGTTCTTGCAAGCGATGTAAACGGATGTAAGGAGACTTTTGAAGAGGGCGTTACGGGAATAGGCTTTAAGCCCGGCGATTCATCGGCACTTCGGGATGCCATAAGAAAGTTTCTGGCACTTTCGGAAGATGACAGGAAAGAAATGGGAAAAAAAGCCAGACATTTTATTGAGAAAAATTATGACAGAAAAATTGTCATTTCAACTTATGAGCAAACGCTTAAAGAACTGTAAAAATATGATTTTTACAGATGTTTGACAGGCGTAGTATAATAAATGTGTTCTTGAATTTTTTATTTAAGAATCTATAATTATGTAAAAAACTTTAACATTGAAATGTTAATGATTTGGAGGATTCAAATGGGTTTGTATGAGAAACTTCTCGCCGGAGAAGAAAAACTTTCATTGGTTGGACTTGGTTATGTAGGCATGCCGATCGCAGTGGCATATGCCAAGAAGATAAAGGTAGTCGGATATGATTTTAACGCTGCCAAGGTAGAACTTTATAAGAAGGGAATCGATCCCACAAGAGAAGTCGGCGATGAAGCCATTAAGAATACAAGTGTTGAGTTTACAGCAGATCCCGAGAAGCTTCGTGAGTGTAAATTCCACGTAGTTGCGGTTCCTACACCTGTAAATGACGATCACACACCGGATCTTTCACCTGTTGAGGGTGCCAGCCATACACTTGGTAAGTATCTTACAAAGGGAAGCATCGTGGTATACGAGTCAACAGTATATCCAGGAGTAACAGAGGATATCTGTGTTCCCATCCTTGAGCAGGAATCCGGACTTAAGTGCGGAGTAGACTTCAAGGTAGGATATTCTCCCGAGCGTATCAATCCCGGTGATAAGGTTCACAGACTTGATACCATTACAAAGATTGTTTCAGGTATGGATGAAGAAACTCTTGAAGAGGTTGCAAACGTATACAGTCTTGTTGCACTCGCAGGAGTATATAAGGCACAGTCTATTAAGGTTGCCGAGGCTGCAAAGGTTATCGAGAACAGCCAGAGAGATATTAATATAGCATTTATGAACGAGCTTTCTATGATCTTCCACAAGATGGATATCGATACAAAGAGCGTTCTTGAGGCTGCCGGAACAAAGTGGAATTTCCTTAAATTCTTCCCCGGCCTTGTAGGTGGTCACTGCATCGGCGTTGACCCTTACTACCTCACATATAAGGCAGAAGAACTCGGATATCATTCACAGATCATTCTTTCCGGAAGAAGAATTAATGATGATATGGGTAAATATATTGCAGAGTCTTGCGTAAAGAATCTTATCGCAAACGACATTGCCGTTAAGAATGCAAAGGTTGCCATTCTTGGATTCACATTCAAGGAGAACTGCCCCGATACACGTAACACCAAGATCATCGACATTTACAATGAGCTTGGCGAGTACGGAATCACTCCCGTAGTGGTTGATCCCGAAGCTGATGCCGATGAGGCTAAGAGACTTTACGGTATCGATTTTGATTCATTGGATGCGGTTAAGGATATGGATGCGGTTATCGTTGCCGTTGCTCACAAAGAATTCGAGAGCTACAAGCCGGACGATATTGCAAAATTCTTCAACGCAAAGCATAAGACAAAGGTATTCATGGATTTAAAGGGAATCTATGATATGAACGAATACAAAGCTCCAGAATATAGCTACTGGCGCTTATAATTTCCTTACTATTTTAATATGAGATTGGTGGTAATAGATAAATGGGTTTTAAAGAACTTAAATTTGACGAAGATAGTTTATTCCTGGTAACCGGCGGAGCAGGATTCATCGGTTCCAATATTTGTGAGGCGCTTCTTGATATGGGCTACAAGGTAAGATGCCTTGATAACCTTTCAACAGGACATATCGAGAACATTCAGCCTTTAATGGAAAACAAGAATTTTACCTTTATCGAGGACGATATCAGAGACCTTGATGCTTGTATGAAAGCGACTGAAGGTGTTACTTATGTTTTGAACGAAGCTGCATGGGGAAGCGTTCCCAGAAGCATCGAGATGCCCCTTCTTTATGAGGAGATCAATATCAGAGGAACTCTTAATATGATGGAGGCATCAAGACAGAACGGAGTTAAGAAGTTTGTTTATGCTTCAAGCTCATCTGTTTACGGAGATTCAACGGTTCTTCCGAAGAAAGAGGGACAGGAAGGAAATGTTCTTTCTCCTTATGCACTTACAAAGAAAGTGGACGAAGAGTACGGAAAGCTCTATAAGAGCCTCTACGGACTTGATACATACGGACTTCGTTATTTCAACGTATTCGGAAGAAGACAGGATCCTAACGGCGCATATGCTGCGGTTATTCCCAAGTTCCTTAAGCAGCTTATGAACGGAGAGACTCCCACTATCAACGGTGACGGTAAGCAGTCACGTGACTTTACTTATGTTGATAACGTAATTGAAGGAAACTTAAGAGCTTGCCTCGCATCATCTGATGCAGCGGGCGAAGCTTACAATATCGGTGCAGGCGGAAGAGAGTATCTTATCGATGTTTATCATCATCTTACAGATGCACTCGGACTTGATGTAGAGCCCAACTACGGACCTGCAAGAAAGGGCGATATCAGAGATTCAAATGCAGATATCTCAAAAGCAAGAAAGAACCTCGGATACGATCCTTCATATGATTTCAAAGCAGGTATTGAGCTTGCCATTAACTGGTACAAAGAAAATCTATGAAAATAGCGATACGAATGGATGATATTACTCCTGCAATGGACCGGGAGAAATTTTACAGGTTTAAAGAACTTCTCGATAAGCATGGCATCAAGCCTCTAATCGGGGTTGTTCCGGAGTGTAAAGATGAAAAGCTTGATATTTCGGAGCCTATCGAAAATTTCTGGAACTTTGTAAAAGACCTTCAAAACTCAGGCTGGGTTGTGGCAATGCACGGTTTTAACCATGTATATACCACAAAAGAGGCAGGAATCTTTCCGATAGGAGGAAAGTCTGAGTTTGCCGGTGTTCCTTACTACAAGCAGGATGATATGCTAAGAGTCGGAAAGCGCATTTTGAGGGAGAATGGCATATTAACGGATATTTTTATGGCACCCTCACATTCGTTTGACAAAAATACTGTCAAAGCTCTTAAGAAAAACGGTTTTTCCTGTATTACCGACGGCTTTGGAAGAGCGCCGTATAAGCGCTCTGGAATTGTTTACTATCCAATTTCTTCAAGGCGTTCCAAGACCCTTTCTGATAAGAGGGACGGAATAACCACTTTTGTGTATCACACCAACACAATGGATGAAAAAGAGTTTGCAGATTTTGAGAAACTTTTGGAGACAGCGAAGGTTGTGTCGTTTTCTGAATTAATGGACATGCAAGCTACACAGCAGGGGATACTCGGATATATTTGTGAGTATATTTTAGCTAAGGCCAAATACACTATTGTTAATCTGAGGAAAAGCATAAAGTGAGGAGTTATGGAAGATAACTACGGACAGATAAGAGTATTACACGTCTTAGGGGGACTTGGAGTAGGCGGAGCTGAATGTCGCATAATGGATTTATATCGTAATATGAATAGGGACAGGATACAGTTTGATTTTCTTGTCCATTATTCACCTGATAAGACAGGAAAAAAGAGTCCGACTTCTGATGAACTGATGGCAGTTCGAGAGCCGGACTATTTTGATAATACGGTATATTCATTGGGCGGAAGAATATTCTGCCTCCCCAAATTTGTGGGAACCAATCTGCTTGATTACAAAGCTGCGATCAGGAATTTTTTTAAGGAACATCAGAATGAGTGGAAGGTGGTACAGGGGCACATGACAAGTACCGCGGCCATCTATCTTCCGATTGCAAAGAAAGCGGGTATTCCCATTTGCGCAGCCCATGCAAGAAGCGCGGGTGTAGATAAAGGTGTTAAGGGTATTGCCACAAACATTTTTAGGACTCCGCTTCGAAAAGAAGGAGTTACAGATTTTAATTTTGCCTGCTCAAAAGAAGCGGGAGTGGCGGTATTTGGAAATACGCTTGTGGAGCAGGGGAAAGTTAAGATAATTCCCAATGCCATAGACTTAAAGAATTTTGCTTACAATGAAGAAAAAAGAAACAGGATAAGAAAAGAACTTGGAGTAGCCAACGCCATTGTCATAGGACATGTCGGAAGTTTTAGGTATGCCAAGAACCACGAATTTCTTATTCAGGTTTTTTTCAATATCATTAAGATGCTTGAAAATGATGTTGAGAACAAATACTGTATGCTTCACGGTATGCGGATAAAGCTTTTGATGCTGGGCACAGGACCGCTTATGGATAATGTAAAAAATCTTGCGGATAGGCTCGGAATATATGACAAATGTATCTTTGCGGGAAATAAGAGTAACGCAGCCGATTATTATCAGGCGATGGATTATTTCTGCTTCCCTTCAAGATATGAGGGACTTCCCGGAAGTGTTGTCGAAGCGCAGGCAGCAGGACTTCAGTGTCTTGTATCAGACTCCGTGACGCCGGAAGTTAATGCAACGAAACTTGTTACCATGATGAGCATTAACCTTGATGCGGGAGAATGGGCAAAAAAAATCCTGGACGATCTTATTCTTGATGACACCGAAGTTTTGGATGCAAGCACCGATGGATATGAGCCGCTTGCAGAGGGCAGCAACAGTATAGGTAAGTGTTCTGTGGGAGACAGAGCGGGAACGTCGGAATATATTTTAAACGAATTAAGAGATGCCGGTTTTGACGTAAAACTTCAGGCAAAGCAGATGGCATACTTTTATGAAAGAGGACATTTTTAATGGCAGATAACAAAAAGAACCTTATGCTCATGGTTCCCATGCTTCATCAGGGAGGCTTTGAGCGTGTCTGCATAAAAACTGCGAGACTTATGCAGGAATATTACAACGTGTACATACTTATCTTCAGTTCGAAGGATATCAATTTTGACATCACTGGGCTTGAAGTTATAGACATAAATGTTCCTGCCCAAAAGGGAATAGTAAATAAAGTATTCAATGTAATAAAGAGAGTCATAAAGACAAGGAAGATAAAGAAAGATCTTAAAATCGATATCGCATACAGCTTTGGAAGTTCATCAAACTATGTTAATGTTCTTTCCAAGGGGAAAGAAAAGGTTCTTACGGGACTTCGTTGTCAGACTGACATGGAAAATCCCAAGAATATAAAGATGTTCTGCAAGGGCTCAGATCAGGTTCTTTCCTGTTCTAAGGAGATTGTAAGGCAGCTCCTTAGAGATTTTGATTACAACAGAAGTACCTATATCTACAATCCTCTCGATGTTGATGATGTCAGGGCAAAGGGTAATGAGAAGACGGACGATATTCCTTTTAAGGGCGAAGATGTGAAAGTTATATCCTGCATGGGAAGAAACGATTATATAAAAGGAATATGGCATCTTGTAAAGGCGTTTTCGCTTGTCTACAAGAAACATCCTGAGGCAAGACTTGTTGTGCTTGGCGCGGGAAACTGGTCGGAATATGAAAAGCTTTCGCAGCAACTTGGAATAGAGGGAAAAGCATATTTTCCCGGAGTAAAAAAGAATCCCTTTACCTATGTTGCGGCTTCCGACATCTATGTCTGCAGCTCCAACCACGAGGGATTTCCCAATGCGGTTCTTGAAGCGATGGCACTCGGAAAGCCTGTTGTTTCCGCAGACTGTAAGACGGGCCCCAGAGAGATTCTTTTGAGCGAGAGTGAATACGATAAGCTTATTGAAGAGATACCAAACGGTGACAGTACAAAAGAAGCCATAGAAGGAACCTACGGAATTCTTGTTCCGGATCTCGGAGAAAATGTCGATATGGATCCTAATAACATAACAGATGGAGAGAGGATTCTTGCGGAAAAGATAATAAGTCTTTTGGACGATGACCGGAAAGCTTCAAAGTACGCGGACAAAGCTTATGAGAGAGCTATGTTCTACGCGCCTGAAAAATATAAAGAAAGTATACATGAGATTTTCAAGAGGTATGAATAATGCATTATAAAGTTGTAGTCTTCGGAGTAAAAGATACGTCTGAAAACATAATAGATTTTATAGAAAAAGAACTCTGCAAGGTGGATCTTGTTATCACCATTGCGCCTAAGGTTCTTGAACACAATCAGGTGTCTGGATTTAAGGGACTTTCTTTTCTTACAGAAAAGTACGGAATACCTGTATTTGAGGCGGAGAGCTATTTCCTTAACGATGAAAAGACTAAGGAATTTATTGAGGAAAACACTTTTGACCTCGGAATCGTAATGGGATGGCAGAGGCTTATCCCAAAGGAAGTTCTCGATGCGTTTAACAGCGGAATATACGGTTTCCACGGAAATTGTGGATATCTTCCCTTCGGAAGAGGAAGATCACCCCTTAACTGGTCGGTCATCCTCGGTGATTCGAGATTTAATCTCAATCTCTTCAGATACGATGAACATGCGGACAGCCCGAATGTCTTCGCAACAGAGATGTTCCAGATAAATGAGCATGACGATATCAGAACGGCTCAGTACAAGAATATGATATGTTCCAAGAACCTTATAAGGAAGCTTGTAACAACATATATGGAAAAAGGTGAGATTCCTATCCGCACCGATTCAAAAGATTATGATTCATGGTACAATAAACGTACCGCTTCAGATGGAAAAATTGATTTTAAAGACAGGACCAGAAATATATACAACCTTATAAGAGGCGTTGCGGCACCTTTCCCCGGAGCATTCTGCTATGCAGGCTCTGAGGATGAGAAGAATAAGGTTACGGTCTGGGAGGCACATCCTTTTGATGAGATGATCGATTTCTCGGGATTTGCGCCTGGAGAGATAGTTGATATATTTGACGGAAAGCCGATCGTTCGCACGGTTGACGGTTCGATCAGAATAGACAGATATGAGTCTGAAGCAGAATTGGAAGTAGGAACGGTACTTTTATAATTATGAAAACAATAGCATTTCACTTGAACTGCCTTGTTCAGGGCGGTGCCGAGCGCGTGGTGTCTAACCTCGCCAATCAATTTGCCCGGGAAGGCTATAAGGTATATGTTGCCACTGAGTGGGTGGATAAAAATGAATTTGTCCTTGATGAAAGAGTTACAAGAGTGCATGTGGGACTTCGTGAAGGAGATGAAAAGAAGAACAGGATAACAAAGTTCTTTTTGCGCGTTAAATATCTCAAGGAATTTGTAAAAAATTATCATCCCGATGTGCTCATAGCATTCGCTCAAAGAGCCAATTACAGAGCACTCATGGCGGCGGGCAAAAGTGACGTGCCTGTCGTAATATCCATAAGGACAGACCCTGTTGGACATTATGATGCATTTTCTGATAAAGTACAGATTAAGTGGTTGTTCCCGAGGGCAGCAGGTTGTGTATTTCAGACAACCGGGCAAAAGGAATTCTTTAAGCCATACCTTCAGGACAATTCAGCCATTATTTTAAATCCTGTAAATCCAAAGTATTTCGGACTTAAGAAACCTGAAAAAAGGGATAAGGCTGTTGTGCATCACGCAAGACTTGTAGATTTCAAGAATCAGCCGATGCTCTGCGAAGCTTTTATCAAGGTGCATGAGAAACACCCCGACTATGTTCTTAAGATATACGGACCCGATTCTTTTGACGGAACAAAAGAGATACTTGATAAGATAATAGCCGACAACCATGCGGAAGATTACATACTTCTCATGGGCGGAAGCGATGAACTTGAAAAAGAGATACCAAAGGGCGAGGTTTACGCATTTTCATCAGACTGGGAGGGACTTCCCAATTCACTTCTTGAAGCAATGGCGATGGGAATGCCCTGTGTTGCTACAGACTGTCCCTGCGGTGGTCCAAGAACCGTTATGAGAGACGGAGAGAACGGACTTCTTGTCCCGATAAAAGATCCCGATGCTCTTGCGGATGGAATATGCAGGCTCATTGAAGATAAGGAACTTGCGGAACGTCTCGGAAATGAAGCTGCAAAGATAGAACAGATCACAAATTCCGAAGCTGTATTTATACAGTGGAGAGATTATTTGGAGAAGATCATAGATAATAATAGGAGATAAGTAATAATGTTTTCATTTGATGATTACAGAGAGATAGTCCGTGCCATAAAAGCTACGGGACGATATGCGACATACGAGGAAGCTCTTGAAAAAGACAGCTTTGTGATTATGAGACACGATGTTGAATATTCTGTAGAGAGAGCACATGCTCTTGCCAAGGTTGAAGAGAGTATGGATTTTAGATCCACATTCTTTTTCCAGTGGACAAACAATTCATATAACATCCTGTCCAGAAAAAACAGGGATATCCTCTCTGATATGCATGAGAGAGGCCAGCACATAGGTCTTCATTTTGCACTTAACGGAATGACGGATATGAGAGTGATAAGAGAGAGGATCAAGCAGGAGATTGATATGCTCAGCAATATGCTCGGCTTTGAGATCAATTCTTTTTCAATACACAGACCGTCGCCTGACGTTCTTGCAGAAAACATCAAGATTCCGGGAATTATCAATGCATATCAGGATGAGTTCTTCTCATTCGATCCCAAAGCTACTCCCGAATCAGAGCTCGAAGTTAAGTATATGTCGGATGCCAATCATATCTGGAGATACGGCTATCCCGATGAAGAGACTATAAATGCCCACAAGAAAGTGCAGATTCTTACGCATCCTTTTGCGTGGACCAAGAAGGGATATGACAATCTCGAGAATTACAAGACACTTGTAAATGAAAAGTACGTGGAACTTATTGACTCTATCGATAATGAGTGCAAGGATTTCGGCCCTCTTCGCGATAATTTCGAAAAACTACCAGTGGAGCTGTAAATATAAAGAATGTGCGGAATTTGCGGATATATATCAAAAAAGAGAATAACTGAAGAACAACTGCGTATCATGAATGATACCATGTATCACAGAGGACCTGACGACAGCGGTGTTGAGATTTACGACGGATCAAACGGTTATTCGATCGGTTTTGCTCAGAGACGTCTTTCCATAATGGATCTGTCGCCGCTCGGACATCAGCCGATGCATTCGGAAAACGGAAGGATATCTGTTGTCTACAACGGTGAGATCTATAATTACCGTGAGCTCAAGGAAGAGTTGTCTGACTATGAGTTTAAGTCAACTTGCGATACCGAGGCGATAATCGCGGCGTACCTTAAGTGGGGAATAGACATGGTGGATCATATCCACGGAATGTTTGCGATCGCACTCTATGACAGAGAGACGTCGGATATTTATCTTATAAGAGACAGAATAGGTAAGAAGCCTCTTTTTTACTGGTTTGACGGAGAAAATCTGGTTTTTGCTTCAGAGCTTAAGCCTATTATGAAATGTCCCGGATTTAAGCCCGAGATAAGAAAGCAGGTTATATCAAGATATCTTCTTCAGCAGTACATCACTGCTCCGGATACGATCTTTACCGATGTGTACAAGCTTGAAGCAGGCTCATATATTAAGTTTAGTGAAGGCAAGATTACAAAGAAGAAGTATTGGGATATAAAAGAAGTTTACAAAGAGATGTCTAAAAATCCCGTAAGAAGCTATGCGGAAGCAAAAGAGGGATTGAAAGAGAGACTTAAAAAGTCTGTTGCATCGAGAATGATAGCTGATGTTCCGCTTGGAACTTTTTTATCCGGCGGCTATGATTCATCGCTTATCACGGCAATTGCGCAGGAACATTCGGACAGACCGGTAAAGACATTCTGCATAGGCTTTGACGTTCCCAGATATAACGAGGCGGAGTATGCCAAGGAGATAGCAAAGCACCTTGGAACAGACCACACAGAGCTCTATATCTCCGAAAAAGAGATGTTTGAGCTTGTGAGCAGTATTCCTCAGTATTATGATGAACCTTTCGCGGATAATTCAGAGATTCCGTCCATGCTTGTAAGTAAACTTGCAAAGCAGGACGTTACCGTAGCTCTTTCGGGAGACGGCGGAGATGAATTTTTCTGCGGATACAATATATATGATAACGTAAGAACAGCGCAGCTTTTGGATATTCCGGGAGCTATGGTTCACAGCCTTTCGGGCATAAAGAGCGGAGACGGAACGCTCCTTGATAAGATGCCCTTCAGAGTAAAGGTTGTTGCAAATAACAGAGATCCGGAGACCAAAACGCAGCTTGTTTCAGAAGGATATATAAGAGCATCGCACGCCTTTATAACAGGCAATGAAGAGATGGATGTTCCTATCAGTGCAGCGCAGTATCTTTCTACAGATTACAATCTTGAAAGCAATTCCCTGCCTGTTTTGTATCCTGTTGAGAGCCTGTACGGCGTGAAAGATTTTCAGATAAGAAGGATGCTTCTTGATATGGATACATACCTTCCTGAAGACATCCTTGTAAAGATGGACAGAGCGTCCATGAAATATTCGCTTGAAGCAAGATGTCCCATAATGGACACTGATGTAATGGAGTATTCATTCAGAATACCGCATAGATTCAAGTATCATAAGGGAGATAAGAAGCATATCCTAAAAGATATCGCTTATGACTATATACCTAAGGAACTTCTTGAAAGACCTAAGACAGGATTCGGAGTTCCGATGGATGAGTGGCTTCGCGGACCGTTAAGGGAGCAGCTCCTTGATTACAGCAGTACGTCATTCCTTCGTAAACAGGATATTTTTGACGTTGATTATGTATCGAAATTTATCAACGACTATGTTGTAAAGGGAGACGGCGGACCGGCTACTGGAGCAAATTACAGTAAGATCGCGTGGTCGTTCTACATATTCCAGCAGTGGTATAATTTTCATATGATTTGATAAAAGGAGATAGAAATGACAAGAGAAGCAGTTTTTGAGAAATTAAATGAAGTATTCAGAGATGTTTTTGAGGATGATGATATCACAGTTGATGATTCAACAACATCAGCGGATGTTGACGGCTGGGATTCACTTGAGCACATCAATCTTATAAATGCCGTTGAGCAGGAATTTGATATCAAATTCAACATGGGACAGATCGTATCAATGAAGAATGTCGGCGAGATGGCAGACATAATCATCAGCAAATTACAGGGTTAATAGGATGAAAATACATCATGTCGGATATCTTGCCAAAAGCATAGACAAGACGGAGAAAAAATTTTTTGAGCTTGGATATGAGGTTGAACAGCCCACCAAGTATGACGAGATAAGGGATATTAAGATCGAATTTCTGAGAAACGGAGATTACAGAGTCGAGCTCATTGAGCCCATGGGCGAAAATTCTCCCATGTACCCGCTTCTTAAGCGCTATAAGAATACCCCTTATCATTTTTGCTATGAGGTGGATGATATGGACAAGGCTATAGAAGAGCTTGAGGGTAAGCACTACACCGTGATACATGAGCCTGCGGTCGCACCGTGCATTGACGGGAAAAAAGTGACTTTTCTTAATAATATCAGTATGGGGATAATTGAACTTGTCGAATTCTGAAAATAAAAAGCATATCGCCATGTATATAGGCTCGCTTGAAAAAGGCGGAGCAGAGAGAGTAATGTCTAATCTTGCCGATTATTTTTTTGAGCAGGGTTACAAGGTTACTCTCGTTACTACATATCTGGCGGCAAATGAATACGAAGTAAAGCACGCGGCATGGAAGAGAGTTCCTGCCGGAGCACCGAATGCCGTTCACGTGGCAGACCTTGATGAGAATCCCGTTTGGGTCGATCTTGAAGGCGGAGAAAAGGGCGGTATAAGGAGAGTTTTTTCCGCACTGTTAAAAGAAGAGCAGGCAGGAAGAGCGGCAAATTTAAAGAACAGATATAATAAACTTCGCAATATCTGGAAGGAACTTAAACCGGATCTGGTACTGAGTTTCCTTGGAAAAAACAACATAATGGCTCTTTCAACCGCTACAAGAGAGGGAATAAAGGTTGTTGTATCTGTGCGTGCAGATCCCGATATGGAGTACGGCAGCAGAGGGCTAAAAGCGGGTATGCTTGCAACTTTCGGAAAAGCGGCAGGCGTTGTTGTCCAGTCTAAAGGCGCAAAAGCCAAATTTCCCAAATATATTCAAAAGAAATGTATAATACTTCCAAACTCGCTCAATCCTTCTTTTATCAGGAAACGCTATATCGGCGATCGTGAGAAGAAGATTGTAATGGTCGCAAGGATCAACAGCAACAAGAACCAGGAAATGGTTATGAGAGCGTTTAAGGATGCTGCGGGAGAAGCGTTTCCCGATTATTCACTTGTCTTTTACGGAGACGGACCCGACAGTATCAAGCTACAGAGGCTTGCTTCTGAACTTGGAATAAGAAAAAGAGTCGAATTTAAGGGCAATGTAAGTAATGTTGCGGAGCATATAGAGAAAGCATCGATTTTCATTCTTGCATCAAATCACGAGGGTATGCCGAATTCACTTATCGAAGCGATGTCACTGGGACTTCCCTGTATCTCTACGGATTGTCCGTGCGGTGGTCCGAGAGACCTTATTGAAGACGGAGTGAACGGACTTCTCGTTCCTGTGGGAGATAAGGATGCCATGGCAGATGCCATCAGAAAGATTCTTTCAGATAAGGAACTTGCCGAGAGGCTTGGTGAGCAGGCAACAAAGATTCAGGAAATATGCAGCCCTGACGTCACCAATTCTAAATGGAAAAAATATTTTGACAGGATAATGGAAGACTAACTATTAAAGAAAGTCAATAAAAATGTTCTAAAACAGAAATGTTTTGAATAAAGTGGCGATGACACATTCATCGTAATCAGTACCTTGAAAACTGCATGACAAATAGAGCATCGTTTTAGATGCTCTTGAAAGAAGATTTGTACGGAATTAGTTAAGCTGCTTTGTTGTATGACTGATGAGATTTCTCAAGCTGATATATCAGTCTAACGAGCTTCTTCGCCGCATGGGATACAGCGACATAATAATGCTTCCCTTCAGCCCGCTTTTTGGCGAGGTATGCATTGAACGTCGGATCCCAATGGCAGACGTAGATAGTGGCGTTAAATAGCGCATATCGTAGATATCTAGAACCACGTTTTTCCATTCTGGGGTGACAGTTATCTAATTGCCCTGATTGATATGTAGATGGTGATAAACCAGCATAAGCAAGGATTTTATCAGCAGAGTCAAACCTGTCAAAATCACCAATCTCTGCTATGATCATGGCTCCCATGCGATAGCTTATTCCAGGAATGCTAAGAATTGGAGAATTGATGGTATCCATGATAGCTTTGATTTCTCCTTCGATTTCATCAATCTCGGAATCAAGCTCACGTATCAGTTTGATAGTGTGTTTTAATTCAAGGGATTTGGCTGGCATATTTGAGCCGATAGAGGCTCTTGCTACTTCTCGAAATGTTATGGCAACATTCTTGTCGTAATGGCCATTCGAAGCTTCTGCCAGCAGATTTGAAAGCCTTGTAAGATGAGCGCTGGCTACCTGCTTAGCACCGGGAAATTCATATAGCAATGAATAAACAGAATTCATATGCAGATTTGGAACAAGCTTTTCTAATTCAGGAAATAAGATGCAGACCAGACGAGATATGGAAGTTTTAAGCTTTGCACGCTCTTTGACTTTATCAAAGCGGTAACGAGTTAGTGACTTGAGTTCCTCGTTGTGGTACGATGTGTCAGAGTAGGACTTTAAGTTCACATCTGACATGAGCATAGAAGCAATCGTATTGGCATCTACTTTATCTGTTTTCGTCTGTCTAAGGCTTAGACTTTTTCTGTACAGATTGGTATGTAACGGATTGATAACGAAGGTGGGCAAACCTTTATCAATGAGATATCCAAGAAGATTGTAACTATAGTGTCCAGTGGCTTCTAGCCCTACTTTTACTTTTGATACATCTTCCATTACGGATTCTATTCTCTGATAAAGATCATTGAACCCATCAAGATTGTTTTTGATGGTGAATGTTTTGAAAACAACTTCTCCAACAGAGTTCTTGATAATGCAATCGTGTTTGTCTTTAGCGACATCAATTCCTACATAG
>JAEEGH010001963.1_pt1 | contig 57409 bp, 47 predicted proteins | sample 9134181 | NCBI WGS metagenome assembly JAEEGH01 (sample SAMN16246544, study PRJNA631951) | gut metagenome | biome: gut microbiome; feature: rumen; material: DP-attached | host: Bos | place: Iran: Karaj | collected 2018-10 | reverse complement strand
CCTGTGTCTCCGTAGACCGCGTCATCGGCGGAAACGGAGATCACCTGTTCGTCCCCTTCAGTCCAGGCTGCGTACAGAGTCAGATCGCCCACGCAGTCTGCAGAAAGCGCATATCCGGTCCCGGTATCCCCTTCAGAGCCCTCAGGAGCCTCTTTCCAGGCTTTTTCGCTGAGATCCTCATCGAGATACCAACCGCCGAATCTCCAGCCGTTGCGGCTGATCCCGGGCAGCTCGACGTCCCCGGTCCTTGAGACCTTATATTCAGTCGGAGCATCCTGGGGGATCTCGGCGTCCTCATAGCCCTTGTAGCTTATGGCGGAGCTCGTGGTGAGAGCGGTCTCAAAGGCTCCGGCTTTGACGAGGCCGTGGCCGTAATACTCGTCCCAGCCCTCATCTCCCAGATCTTCGGAACTTATCTCCAGAAGCTTCATAAAGCCCTTCATCGAGATCTCCGGCTGGGCCTGCTTCGCCATCGCGCCGAGAGACGAGACCACGGGAGCGGAATAAGAAGTCCCGCTTCCGATCTTATACGGATCATCGGCGCCGGTGCTGAAGCTCAGGACGTCCTTGCCGGGGGCGCTGACGAAAACGCTCTCGTTGTGCTGCGACTTATCCGATACCACATAACCCTGAGAAGAATAGGCGACGTTCCCGACGCCCGCGACGCAGTCGTAACCCGCAGGGTAAAAGACCGGAGAAGAACCGTCGTTTCCGACGGATGAGATGAGGAGGACGCCCTTCTCTGCCGCCGATTCGCATGCTTCCTTAAGAGCCGTACTGTTCTCGAGTCCGGGATTGCCGAAGCTGAGGTTTATAACGTCCGCTCCGTTTTCGACCGCGTAGCCGATGGCAACGTGCTGTATGCAGCAGTTGCAGCCAAAGCGCGCGGAATGAAACTGATATGCCTCACCGGGGCCGGCCCCAATAAATTGGAGCGCTACACGGACGTGTGCATCAAAGTGCCGGAGACTGAGACCTTCAAGGTCCAGGAACTGCACCTTCCTGTGTATCACTGCCTGTGCCTCATGATGGAAAAGCATTTCTTCGGCAGGTAATGGAAGTTATTATCCTTGCAGGAGGACTGGGGACCCGCCTTCGCAGCGTGGTCAGCGACGTGCCCAAGTGTATGGCGCCCGTGGGCGGTAAGCCGTTCTTGTGGTACCTGCTGGAGGGACTGAAGCGCTTCGATGTGGAGCGCGTCATCCTCAGTGTCGGCTATCTGCGGGAAGTGATAGAGCAGTGGATAGCGGATCATGCTTCCGAGTATCCATTTGAATTCTGCTTTGCCGTCGAAGAACAGCCGCTGGGAACCGGCGGAGGCATCAGGCTGGCGGCGTCAAAGGCGGCCGGTCCTGAGCTTGTGGTGCTCAACGGCGACACTTGGTTCGACGCAGACCTCGGGCAGCTCGTGGAGTTCCGGCGAGAGTCCGGAAAGCCCGTCGCAGTGGCGCTGAAACCGCTGCGCGACTTCGACCGCTACGGCAGGGTGGAACTCGCCCCCGACGGAACCGTCAGCGCCTTTAAGGAAAAGCAGCACTGCGAGGCTGGCCTCATCAACGGCGGAATCTATGCCCTTGACCGTGACTCCGGAATCTTCGGCGGACTGCCGGAAAAGTTTTCCTTCGAAAAGGACGTACTCGAGCCCCGGTGCGCAGCCGGTGAGCTTTGCGGACTCGTGCAGGACGGCTATTTCATAGACATCGGCGTCCCGGACGACTATGCCCGCGCTTGCAATGCCCCCTGGCTGCTTGTCACCGGCCACGACACGCTCCTGCTCGACCGCGACGGCGTGATCAATGTCCTTCGCCCCGGCGACTACGTCAAGACGATCGATGAATTCGAATGGCGGCCGGGAATAAAAGACGCTTTACGGGAGGCGGCATCCAGATTCCGGCGTATATTCATAGTCACCAACCAGCGCGTAGTAGGCAGGGGAGTGATGAGCAGGGAAGCCCTGGAGGGCATCCACGAATGGATGACGAAGGAGGTTTCGGCATCCGGCGGCCGCATCGACGGCATCTATGTCTGCACCGCCGTCTCCGACTCCGATCCTTGCCGCAAGCCCAACCGCGGCCTTTTCGACCAGATTCTGTCAGACCATCCTTCCGTCACCCCTTCCCGCACCCTTATGGTCGGCGACAGCCCCTCCGACGCCCTCTTCGCCCGTAATTGTGGAATTGATTTCTTTTTCGCGAAATAATTGTTATATTTGTTCCGATGCTGGAAGACATTAAAACGAATATCGAGAAGCTGATTTCCCTCTATGAGACGGAAAAGCAGCGGGCAGACGCCCTGCAGGCCGAATTGGACCGCAGCAAGGCGGATGTAGCCGCCTGCCGGGAAAAGATCACCGACCTTGACGGCCAGATCGACAACCTCAAGCTTCAGTATGCCTTCTCCGGCGCCGGCGACCCTGCCCTGGCAAAGGAAAGGATCACCAAACTCATACGCGAAATCGACCGTTGCATCAAACTTCTGGAGAAATAAAATGGCACAGAACATCAAACTGAAAATAGCGGGAAATGAATACCCGATGGTTGCCACCTCTCCCGAGATGGAAGAAGCGATGCGCACGGCAGCTGATGAAATCAACCGCAAGTACACCTCATACGACGCCAAGTATCCCGACAAGACCCCTCTGGACAAGCTGATAATAGTCACGCTCAACGAGACGGTCAACCGCATCGCCTGCCAGAAGAAGATGCAGCAGCTGGGTGCCGAGGCCAAGGCCCTGCAGGATGACCTGGAGGACTACCTTGCAAATTTGAAATAGGGTTTAAGCCGTCAGGCCCAAGAGGAGAAAACATCAAGTTTTTCACTTACCGGGTTGACTCGGACCGCGGAAGGCAGGCCCGCCCCGCAGCGGGATTCCCGAACCGGACCGGAGCCCAAATCATTCGAGCCAGACAATTTTCTGACTGTTCGGCTGACGGCTTTTTTATAAAAAAGAAGGAACTGAGCGATTTCAGTTCCTTCTTTTTCGTATGTCGTGGCCCCTACTTGGTCACGACCTTCACATTGTCGAGGTACCAGCGGTTCTGGTGGCGGTCGGGATTTGTCACGTCCGGATCATAGTTTGCCGGGCGGATAGTGATGCGGGTTGCGGCCGCAGCGCCCTTGATGGTCACTGAAGCGTGCTGCCACACCAGGTCGGTCGTGCCGTCCTCCTTGATGGGCTGGGTGGTCACGATTTCGTCGCTCTCGTTGGAACCGTTTATGGTGCCGCCTTCAGCCACGAGGACCTTGAGGCTGGTGTTGTCGGGTGCGGCATTGCCTGTCATGCAGGAGCACCAGTCGAAGGTCAGCTCGACATCGGAAGCGGCCGAAAGGGCGGACAGGGCCGGCAGGATGATACCGGAATTGTACTTGGACTTTCCGAACTTGAGGTAGTTCTTCTGGAGATACAGGGTCCGTTTGTTGCCGTTGTCCGGATCGCCGTCCGACCAGGGCTGGTCTTTCCAACCCCACACATAACCGTAGCCTCTGGACTGAATCTCCGCGAGGAAACCTTCAACCGCCGTGGACGTGAACACGTTGGGGGCTGCGTTGGTGTCTACGGTGTTGTTGGCAATGTCGTCGCCGACGCCGCTTGCCGTCCAGGGCGCGAGCCACTCGAAATCGTCTTCGAATACGGTCACGCCGGAGGTGCTGCCACCGCCGCCACCGCCACCGGCGGGAGCGTCGGTCACCTCGAACACGGGACCTGCATCCTCGCCCTCGTCACCGTTGTCTGCAATGCGGCAGGTGCCTCCGTTGGGAGCGGCAAGGGGACCCTTGTCATTCGCCTGAGCGTTGGCGACGCACCTCATCCTGAACATGGGTTCGCGGCAAGGAGCTGCAAGCTTCCATTCGCATTCGACGGCGATATTGGAGGTCGGCTCGACGAAGTTGTAGACTGCATTGGTGCCGGATTCGGTCTCGGTCGAAAGAGGATACTCTTCGGCAGGTTTCCAGTCCTTTCCGTCGAAGTACTCGAGCATCCAGTATCTCTGGCCTGTTGCGGATACGCGGGTCAGGAACTTGATGTGCAGGCTGGTGCCGGCAGGGTACTCATAGTTGTCGGTGGCGGAGAAGAGCCAGTAGTCACCGGGCCATGCTCCGGTCACGTAAGGATGTCCGGTGCCTCCGATGATACGGGATGCCTTGCTGTTGATGTCTATGTCGCTCTTGTCGATCTGGATGTACTCGATCTTGCCGTTGCCTTCGACGTTCGACGGTACATAGAGTCCACCGCTGCCAGGTGCGGTATCGGGCTTGCCGCCAGTGCCTCCGAAGAGATCCTGATATGCGGTCATCGTGGTGGTGGTGAAACGCCACTTGGCATAGAGGAGTTTTTCGGGTCTGGGCACCACTGCGGGACCGTTGTCCTTGACGGCGGTGGTCAGGATTCCGAACAGGTTGGCGCCGATGAGACCGCAGCTGTAGCCGGTGAGCTGTACCTTGTTGCCATTGAGCTTGGAGATGCTCAGGCCATCAGGGCAGTCCACCTGCTTGACGGAGTATTCCACGTCGTTCAGGGTGACGATCAGATTGCCGCCCTTGACCATGCCGTTCACCGCCACGTATTCGATGGCTTCTGCCTTGTAGGTGGCAAGACTCTCGGTGATGTCCTTGGGCTCGGGATACGTGAACGTGCCGGAAGAGAGGACCTTGAGGTCGTCCACGGTGGTCACGGCGGGCATGTTGTTGACGCTGCCCTTGATGCCCTTGACGGACACCTTGTCGCCGATTTTTACTTGCGATGCGTCCTTGATATAGACGTTGGTCGAGCCGCTGTTCACGACGAAGCCGGCGGAAGTCAGGGCAGCCACGGTGGCTTCATCCAGGATGAACGACTTGCCGTCTGCGAGGGCGGCGACCTTGTCGAGAGTCAGGTGCTGGGCGTTGCGGTAGGCATCGCCTTCCTGGCTCACCAGGATGATGAGGCGGCTTGCAAGCGTGTTGCCGGAGATGATGAGCGTATCCTTGCGGGGCTCGAGCATTCCGCTGCCATCGACGTTCTCCTTGGCGGTCACGGTCACGGTCACGACACCGTTGCCCGTATTGGGATCCACGGTGATCCAGTCGGGGGCTGTGGTGTGCCAGGGACCGTCGGAGTACACAGTGACAGTCTGCGCGGCCGGATTCTTGGCTGCGAATGTCATTATGGACTGGTCTCCAAGCACCGCCTTGGCCACGTTCTCCTTCTGCTCTTTCTGGCAGGAGGCGAACAGCAGGGCGCAGGCGGCGGCCAGGGCCGATACTTTCAATATTTTGCTAATTGTGTTCATAATCTGTTACCAGTTAGGATTCTGTTTGAGATTCTTGTTCAGCAGCCTGTCGTTCTCGGGGATGGGGTAGAAGTAGTGCTTGCTCTCATCGAAGGAATGTGAGATGCTGTGGAGGGCATCACGTACGCCGGAGGTGGCGAGCTTGCCGGTGTTGGGATCCACCAGGTAGAAGATCTCGTCGGTCGCGGTCTCGTCGCCTGTCGCAGGGTCGAAGATCTTGTACTTGACGCCGCTGGCACTGGAACTGCCGGTGTAGAAAGTGTACTTGCTGTCGTCGCCGAATTCATAGGAACCGGGGCCGGGGATGTACATGCCGTAGAAGGGCTGGTTGAGGCAGTAGCCGGCCTTCCAGCGCATGAGGTCGAAATAACGGCCGTAGCCTTCCTGGAAGAGCTCGATGGCCCTTTCGCGGCGTATTTCCAGGATGACGCCCTTGTTGGAGCCGGACACGTTGGGATAGCCGGTCTCGGGGGACATCAGGTAGGGATCCGGGGTGGCGTTGGCAGCTGCCATGTCGAGGTGGGGCATGCCCACGCGGTCGCGGAGAAGGTTCACGGAGATGTCCAGGTCGCCCTGGGTGAGGGTGCCGAGTTCGGCCTTTGCCTCAGCATAGGTGAGCAGGGCTTCCGCATAACGGAACACCGGCATGTCGTTGTCGGAATTGTCCGTGGAATAAGGCTTCAGGTCATAAGACTGGATGTACTTGATGGTCTGGTAGCCGGTCTGGCAGAAGGCGAATTCGGGGCCGTCCTTGCTCGTGCCGGGCTTCTTCCAGCTGTAGCCGGGAGTGCGGATGGTCTGGGCCAGGCGGGGATCACGGTCTGCGACTTCATCTGCGAAGGGCATCACGTTCCAGCCGGGCTTGTCGGTGAAGCGGGAACCGTCGCTCATGAGGTACATGTCGACGAGCTTCTTGGTCATGCCGTAGCGGGCGGAAGTCTGGTTGGTGATGTCTCGGCCGCAGTCGTGCTTGATCTTGAGGTCGCGGTCGTAGTTGACGGCAAGGATGATTTCAACCGTGTTGGCATTGCTGGAATTGAACAGCGTCAGGTAGTCGCTGTTCTTCTTGCCTGTGCTGTAGAGCTTGTAGGCTCCGGAATCCATCAGCATCTTGGCGGCCTCGGCGGCCTGGTCGAGATAATACTGATAGTCGTGGGTGGTGCCGTCGGCTGCAGTGTAGGAGTTCTCGAACGGGGCGGGAGCGCCGTGATACTTCCTGAACGTGCCTTCGAAGAGGCAGAACTGGGCCTTCACCATCATGGCCGTGTATTTGTTGACACGGTAGGCGGTCTGGGGCGCGGAAGCCTTGCCGGGAAGGTCCTGGATAGCGACGTCGATATCTTCGATCATGTGCTGGAGGATGGTCTCGCGGCTGTCGCGGGGCTTGTAGAGATCCTCGTCGGCGGATCCAAGCTCCTTGTCGTACCACGGCACGTCGCCGAACTTGCGGACCATGTTGGCGTAGAAGTATGCACGCCAGAATTTCACCAGTGCGGTGTATTCCTTGACTGCGGCTTCATCCTCGCAGTTGTGGATGTTGCCCAGAAGGGTGTTCATCTTGCGCAGGTCTCCCCAGGCGCCGGTGCCGGATCCCCAGCCGCCGCCGGTGGCGGGCACGGTGCGGTCGTTGCCGCCGCGGATGAGGTCGGAAGGATTCATCTTCACGAACACGTCACTCTCCCTTGCGAAAGGCTCCTTGTCCAGAAGATTGTTGTAGAAGGAGTTGGAGAAGAGCTGAAGGTCTTCCCGCGTCTTGAAATAGGAGTCGGGCGTTATCTTGGACTCGGGCACCAGGGTCAGGACGTCCTCCAGCTTACAGGAAGCGAGGGTCATGGCAGCCAGGGCCAGTATTATTATGCACTTTTTCATAACTTGCTAATTTAGAAAGTGATATCAACGCCGAACATGAATGTTTTCTGCCAGGGGTAGGCAGTGTTGTTCAAGTCATCTACGGGGTCGCCGCCGCGGTTGAAGCAGCTTTCCGGATCCAGGTGTTTGGTGTACCTGGTGATAGGAGACCAGAACGCAAGGTTCTCTCCGGAGAAGTAGACCCGGAGGCCTTCGAGACCTACGTGGGAAATGAGCTTCTTGGGGAGTTCGTAACCCACGGTCAGGTTCTTGAAACGCAGGTAACGGATGTTCTGGATGTAGCGGTCGTTGACTCGTCCGAGCTCGCCGCCGCCGTTGGAAGCGACGTTGGAACGGGGCCTGGGGAAGTAGGCGTTGGGGTTGTCTTCGCTCCAGCAGTTGTCGAGGAAGTTCTTCGCAAGGAAGGTGGGATAACCGAGGGAGTAAGGACCCCAGAAGTCGAAGTTGTAGCGGGCGGGATACCAGTAGTGGTCGCCGGTGCCCTCGAAGAACACGCTCACGTCGAAGCCTGCGATGGAGAATCCGGTCTGGAAACCGTAGTGCAGGCGGGGCAGGGAGTTGCCGAGGTAGATCCTGTCGCCGTGGTCTGCCAGGGTGTTGGCACCGATGCCGATCACGCCGTCGGGTTCATTGGAGATGACGTTGCCGTTTTCATCGTAGGTCACCTTGCCTCCAAGGTCGGCATACTTGAGGTCGCCGGCCTTCCAGCCGCCGTTCAGGTTGGCGTTGCAGTAGGACTGGTCGACCCTGCTCGTGTATTCGAGCGCCTCGGCGTCGGAGGCGAAGAGGCCGTCCACGTGGAAGCCCCAGATCTCACCGAGTTCCATGCCCTCGTAGTAGTTGGAGAGAAGCTTGGTGTCGTTTTTGAACTTGGTGATGTTGGAGCGGTACTCGCTGAGGGTGGGCTTGAAGAAATACTCGAAGTCCTGGCCGAAGAGCTTGAAGGAATCCCTCCAGCTGAGCGAGAGTTCGTAACCCTTGGTGCGCAGGTCGGCAGCGTTCATCTGCGGCACGGAAGCGCCATACACGGCGGGAAGGTCCATGCCGTCGGTGAGCATGCCCACGGTGTCGCGGATGTAGGCTTCAGCCGTGAATTCCAGCTTGTTGCCCCACATTGCGAGGTCGAGGCCGATGTTCGTCTGCTTGGACGTCTCCCAGGTCTTGTCGGAAGCCACCGGGGCGCCGACGTTGGTGTAGCGGGCCATCACGTTGTCGCCGAAGTTGAATGCGCTGAAAGTGTTGAAGTTGATCAGGCGCATGTAGGAGTAGTTGTCGACGTTCTGGTTGCCCAGCGTACCGTAGGATGCACGGAGCTTGAGGTTGTTGACCACATGCTTGACGGGGGCGAAGAAAGGTTCCTCGCTGATGCGCCAGCCCACGGATACGGACGGGAAGAAGCCCCATTTGTGTCCGGTGGCGAAGCGTGACGAACCGTCGTAACGGGCGGAAGTCTCAAAGAGGTAGCGGCCCTTGTAGTCGTAGTTGATACGGCCGAAGAAACCAGCGGTCCTCCAGGCGGTCTGGCCGCCGTTGGTCTCGGCGGGACGCTTGTCGGTGGAAATGAGGTCGAGGTCGGAAAGCTCGGTGGTGATGAGGTCGTAACCCTTGGACCAGACATCCTTGTAGTGGTAGTCGTCGTAGTTGTAACCGGCCATCACCTTGAAGTTGTGGGCGCCGGCCCAGGTGTGCTCGTAGGTGCCGTACACATTGACGGTCTGGCGGATGTTCTCGGAATTCTTTTCCGTCATGTAGTTGTCGAACGCGCCGCCGTTGTTGTAGACGACCACTTCTCCCGGATACTGGGAGTATTCGATCAGGTTGCGCCTGTGGGTGTCGTGGTTGATGTAGGTGCGGTAGCTGTAGTTCGCCTTCAGCGTCAGGCCGGTGAACGGAGTGATGGTCAGTTCGGTGGTGTTGGCGAAGTCGGTGCGCTTCTCAATGTTGAGGTTGGTGCTGGCGTATGCCCACTGGCGTCCGTTGTTGACACGGTAGCCGAGGGCGTCCACGAAATACAGCCAGGTGCCGTCGGGGTTCTGCGGGGGGAAGCACGCAGGGGCATGGCGGTCGCCGTACGCGAAGGAGTCCTGGATGTCGGCGAGACCGGGGAAGTCGTAGGTGCCGACGAAGAAGTTGGTGTTGTTGCTGATGCGCGCATACTTGTTGATGCGGCCGTCGATCTTGGCCCTGAGGTTGTATTTTTCATACACGTCGGGACGGACCTTCACCATACCTTCCTGACGGTCATACTGGCCGGAGAGGTAGTACTTGACGGCCTTGTTGCCGCCGCTCACGCTCACGCTGTGGTTGGTGGTGGGGTGCACGTCGTTGTACATCGTGTGCCACCAGTCAGTGTTGGCGTAGTACTTGTACTTGCCGTCCTTGATGACGACCCAGGGGCGCTCGGGATTCTCGACCTTGTCGTTGACGCGGGCAAGGAGCTCGCGCATATCCTCTGCGCTGTAGTTGACGTAGTTGGAGCCTTTGCTCTCGTACCAGAACTTGTTGATGGTGTAGACGGACCAGTAACCGGTGGCCTCCCAGTCGGTCGAGGTGGTGGGCATTTCAACACCCCAGCGGCCGCTGTAGCGGACCGTGGCCTTGTTGTTCTTCTCGGCGCCGCTCTTGGTGGTGACGAGGATCACGCCATAGGCTGCACGGGCGCCGTAGACGGCTGCGGAGGATGCATCCTTGATGACGGAGATCGATTCGACGTCCTGGGGGTTGATGCGGTTGATGCTGCCCTCGATTCCGTCGATGAGCACCAGGGGCTCACCGCCGTTGATGGATGTATAGCCTCGGATGTTGAGCGATCCGGTGGCACCGGGGTTGCCGGCGGACGTGCTGATGTTCAGGCCGGGAACCGAACCCTGAAGCATCGTGGTCAGGTTGTGGGCGCTTCGGTTCTCGAGCTGTTTGCTCTCGACGGCCGTGATTGCGCCGGTCAGGTTGACCTTCTTCTGGACGCCGTAGCCGACGACCACCGTCTCTTCAAGCGTCATTGCGTCATCGTCGAGCGTGACGTTGACAACGTCCTGCGAGGCAGGCACGCTGACGCTCTGGGTCTGATAACCGAGACTGGAGAAGACCAGGACCACGTCGGAGGAAGGCACTCGCAGGGAGTATGATCCGTCCGCGTTGGTCACTGTACCGTTCGTGGTCCCTTCTAGGACGACGCCGACGCCGGGCAGCGGCTGCTGCGAGGAGTCGAGCACCTTTCCCTGGACCGTGCGGTTCTGCGCCTGCAGGCCGAGGGCCGGCAACAGCAGCAGAGCCGCAATGGTGAGAATCTTAGGTAATCTCATGATAGTTTGTGGTTAACGGATTGTGTTAGAATTATTGATAAAAAGATTTATTTGTTTTTGTAATCTGCTATGTTAAAGGCCTTCGGCCTGTTCATCGTCTCGGTGTAGGTCTTGCCGTTCCGGTCGGTCACACTGACCACGACCGTGGAATTGGGGCTGGATGCGGTGGCCGTGAAGAAGTGGGGCCAGGAAGTGGTAAGGAAGCTCGGCGTGCCCGAACCTGCGCTCTTGCAGCGGGGCGCCGAAAGGGCCACGATGTGGAGCGGGTCATATGCTGCCACGTGCTTGACGCTCAGTTCCTTGCCGTCTTCGGTCATGGAGACGGTCCAGTTGGGGTCGTAGTCCCAGACATTGACCAGGATGGTGTTGGCAGGGTAGTTCTGCATCGCGGTCGATAACTTGATGAAGTCCTTATGGCTGCCTCCGAGCTCGGGGGTTATGTATTCCCTGACCTTGTTGATGTCGTAGGCGCGGAACTGGTAGTCGATGTCGTGGCCGCCGGCCTGGAAACTCTGGGTGAAGTTCTTGCCGTCGAACTTCCAGACGCCGAAGCCGCCTGGAGCTCCGTCCTGCGAAAGGTGGATGTCCTTCGTGAGATGCCCGGACCACCACCATGAAGCGCAGATCGCGCCCTGGTTGTGCTCTGAGAACACGTTGGAATGCTTTCGGTTGAAGATGTTGTGGGTGTGTCCGCTCAGGAAATGGACGTTGTGGCTGGACACGGCGTTGATGAATGTGACCATGTTCGCTTCGCCGGCCGTGTCGGCGCCGTTGAGGTAGTTGTTGTTCCAGGAGGTGCCGTTGGGGGAAGATACAGGGGCGTGGGAGGTGATGAAGACAGGGGTCGATTTGTCCACGTAGGAGAGGTCCTTGGCGAGCCAGGCCATCTGCTCGGCGGTGTAGTTTCGCTTGTAGTCGCCCCGGGCGTCGGAACCCGTGCCTACGTTGTTGTAGTCGATGTTGTCCATCACTATGAAATGGATCTGGCCCAGGTTGAACGAGTAGTAGGTCGGGGCTATGTCGCGGGTGTAGCGGAAGGACTTGTTGTAGTCGCCCACGGAGTTCATGTCGTTGTCGTGGTTGCCCATCGTGTGGAAGAACGGGGTGCTGAGCACTGCGTTCATGGTCTCGAGATACTGGGGGAACTGGTAGCTGTTGCTGTACCAGTAGAGGTCCCAGGTCATGTCGCCGAGGGTCATTATGTAGCACGGCTCGCTTGACGCCTTGATGGCGTTGCTGAGCGTCACGGAGAGCTTGTTGAACTGGGAGAGGTCTTCATTGCGTTTTGCCAGGTGCATGTCGCCGCAGACGAACAGGTTGAATTTGTCGTTGCTGACCTTGACCAGTTCGAAGTCCTTGCGCTCGGGGACATTGGGGGCCTGGGCGAGGGCATAGTGGAACTTGGGAAGTATGCCCTGGCAGGGAACCATGTAGCCGCCGGGGATGATCACGAAGACGTATTTCCACTTCTTCTGGGACTGCATCTGGTAGATGCCCTTGTTGTTGGTGCTGACTATCTGGTCGCCGTCCGAGACCAGTACGTCGGGTACTCCCTTGCCGTCGCAAAGCACTATGCCGTAGACGGTTGTGCCTGGCTCGGGGTCGATCGACAGGGAAGCCAGGATGTTGAGGTTGAAGGATCCGATATAATTGTTGATTCCGTTGCGGCGGACATACACCTTGTAGTTGCCGCTGGTCATGCCGTCTGCAAGCTGGAAGGTCAGCCGGGTGCCGTCCTTGATGGATATGATGGGGCAGGTGTAGTCGATGCCGGAGCCGGAACGCAGGACAATCTCGTCGGTTTCCTTGATGTTGGTCGTACCGCGGAGCTCGAAATTGACCGGGGTCCCTTCTTCTATTTCAAGGGATGAGGGCACGGTGACGTTGGTGACGATGATTTTCTCGTCCTGGTCGGGGGTCTCTTTGCCGCCCTGGCAGGAAGCGAAAGCCAGCCCCGCGAGTGCGAGGAATGAGAAGACAAGAAGATGAAAGGATTTCATTAGCTTCATATTATTAATTAATTGACTAAAGTACTACTATTTGTTGAAATAAACAATATATTACGGTAAAAATGAAATAATTGATTTTGCTCTTGCGCATTTTGAGGAAATTTCATTAATTTTGTAAGATTTTTAATAATTATATATATGTTGTACTATATCCTAGCAGCCATCGCAGGTGCAGTCATCGCCCTGGCAATTTATATAGCGGTCAGCCGTGCGGCCGCAAAAGGACGTGCGGCGGCAATCATCGAAAAGGCCGAGCTCGAAGGCGAAAACATCAAGCAGCAGAAGATTCTGCAGGCCAAGGAAAGATTCCTCCAGCTCAAGAGCGAGCACGAGCAGAAGGTCAACCAGCGCAACAACGAGCTCCGCGAGCGGGAAAACCTCATCAAGACCCGCGAGGGTCAGCTCAATCAGCAGGCCGGCGAACTCAACAAGCAGAAGCACGACCTGGATTCCCAGCGCGGCCAGGTCAATGCCCAGAAGGTGTTGCTCGAAAACAAGATGGAAGAGGCCGAGCAGCTTCGCGCGCAGGCCAACCACCAGCTTGAGACCATAGCCGGAATGAGCGCCCAGGAGGCGAAGAACATGCTCATCGAGAACATGAAGGCCGAAGCCCGCACCGAGGCCCAGGCCTACATCAACGACGCTATGGATGAAGCCCGGCTGAATGCGGCCAAAGAGGCGAAGCGCATAGTCATCAACACGATACAGCGCACCGCCACGGAGACTGCCATCGAAAATGCCGTGACCACTTTCCCCATCGACAACGATGAGGTGAAGGGCCGTATCATCGGCAGGGAAGGCCGTAATATCCGCGCATTGGAGGCCGCCACTGGAGTTGAAATCGTCGTGGACGACACTCCGGACGCCATCCTCATCAGCGCCTTCGATCCCGTGCGCCGCGAGGTCGCCCGTCTTTCCCTGCACCAGCTGGTGATAGACGGCCGCATCCACCCCGCACGTATCGAAGAGGTTGTCGCCAAGGTGAGCAAGCAGCTTGAGGAAGAGATACTCGAGACCGGCAAGCGCACCTGCATCGACCTCGGCATCCACGGCTTGAACATAGAGCTCGTGCGCATGATCGGCCGAATGAAGTACCGCAGTTCATACGGACAGAACCTGCTGCAGCACTCCCGTGAGGTCGCAAACATCTGCGCCATAATGGCTTCCGAGCTTGGCCTAAATCCCAAGACCGCCAAGCGCGCCGGCCTTCTCCACGATATCGGCAAGGTCTCCGAAGAGGAGCCCGAACTGCCGCACGCCCTCCTCGGCGCAAAACTCGCGGAGCAGTACAAGGAGCGCCCTGAAATCTGCAACTGTATCGGTGCCCACCACGAGGAGATGGAGATGACCACCATCTACGCTCCGCTGGTGCTCGTTGGCGACGCCATTTCCGGTGCCCGTCCCGGTGCCCGCAGGGAAGTGATCGAGTCCTATATCAAGCGCCTCAAGGGTATGGAAGACCTCGCCGCCTCTTACCCGGGTGTCACGAAGTCTTATGCAATCCAGGCCGGCCGCGAGCTCCGCGTCATCGTCGGCGCCGACGAAGTCAGCGACGAGCAGGCCGCCCGCCTCTCCACCGACATCGCCCAGCGCATCCAGGACGAGATGACCTATCCCGGACAGGTGAAGATCACCGTTATCCGCGAGACCCGCAGCGTCGCTATCGCGAAGTAAGCTGCAGTTAAGCTTCGATGATGATCCTGAGCCCCGCGTCTGCAGTGCTCAGGATTTTTTTCATGAGGGGCTTGTCGAGGGCTACGCAGCCTCCGGTCCAGGACTTGGCGCCCTTGCAGTGGATGAAGATGGCGGAGCCGAGCGGCCAGATGCATTCCTTGTTGAAATCGGTCTCGATGCCGTAGTCGTATTCGGGGGAGAATTCCCACATATATTCGCCGCTGATATCGACCGGGTTGCCGTTGCCCCAGCCGGCGAGTTGCAGTATCCTGTTGTAGCAAGGGCCCTCTTCGTCGCAGGCTATGGTCCCGGGGTGCACCTGGATCCAGGGAAGCGCGGTGCCGGGATTCGGAAGTATGCCGAAGGCCCGCAGCGGGCGCAGGGTCCCGAGGGGAGTCTTTGCATCGCCTTCCCGCTCTTTCCCTGTCCCGTTCTTTCCGATGAAGGCATCTCCTTTTCCCCTCACTCTCCATCCCCGGGGTCCCTTCACATAATACACCACCCTGGCGTCCGAACCGCCAATCCACTTCACCAGCAGCAGCTGCCGCACCGAATTGTCTGAAATTGTGATCATTTCTTTATGAATAGTATTGCCATAAGCGGGAGGGCGATGATGGCCATGGTGGCACTGATGGGAAGATAGATGCCGAAGTTGACGTACTTGACCACGAGGTAGGTGATCAGCAGCAGCGCCACTCCCATTGCGGACGATATGGCGTAATGGATACGGATATCCTCCTTCTTGCACAGGATGCGGCTTAGATTCGGAACGCCGAGCGATATGAAGCCGATGGGCCCGCATATGCTCACGGCGCTCGTGACCAGGAACATGATCGCCAGCAGGCTGAGCGCCTTGTGGAGCTTGCTGAGCTCGATCTCGCCCCGGAAATGGCTGGTCAGGCGGCGGCTGTCAAACAGCGCGGCGGCAAGACCGCCGGCAAAGAGGCACAGCGAGAAGACTATGTCGCCGGCAGTCACCCCTTCCATGTTGAAATTTGCGGCGCCCCAGAGGTAATACTGCTTCAGCAGGTCCCCGTTTGGCGCGTTGGTGACCACGATGGTGCCCAGCGAACCGATGAACGTGCCGAAAAGGATGCCGAAAGTGATGAGGCTCTGCGTGCTGACCCTCAGGGTCACGAAGAAGCACACGATCGTGCAGATGAGCGTGCAGATGAAACTGCCCACGGTCAGCGAGCACCAGCCCGACATCGTCGCGGCGGCGGCTCCGAGACAGGCGGCGCTGCCGAGCCCGAGGGAGTACACGTCCCCGAGCTGGTTCCGCCACAGGTACTGCATCTGGATGCCGCCGACGGGCAGGGCTATCCCGGAGATAATTACGTATAAGAGGCTGAGCATGAGGTGTTAACCGAGGAACACGTTCTGCTTGAGCAGGGAAGCCTTGAGGTCGGCGTAGTCGAGGCTGGCCGGCGTTGCGCCCCTCTGAAGGCAGAGGGCGGCGGCGGTGCCTGCGGCCTGGCCTATGGACATTGCGGGCGGCATCACGCGTATGGCGCCGGCCGCAGGGGAGTCGGCAGAAATGCAGCGTCCGGCGAGCAGCAGGCCTTCCACGTCCTTGGGGATGAGGCAGCGGTACGGTACGCCGTACATATTCTTCTTGATGGGCATATACAGGCCGCCGGCGGGGCCTCCCATAGCTCCATGGACGTCGATCGAGTTGGCGGAGAGCAGTATGTTGTCTTCCGGGATGACACCGTTGATAAGGTCGTCCACCGGGAGGATAAAGTCGCCCTGGACGTGCCTGGATTCACGTATGCCCATAGTCGAGCCCGTGCCCATCAGCGTCGCCTTCTCGCAGCCGGGCACGTATTTGTGGAAGAAATGCATGAGTTCCTCCACCTGGCGGCGGCCTTCGACCTCGGCGGCCGAAAGGTTCTCGCAATTGGTGGCGTCCACCCCGTGGATGCGGGTGCAGTTTATGACCCACTGGTCCTTTTCCACTGAGCGCCAGATATTTACGGACTTGCGGGCCAGGTCCCATTCGCCTGCGGCTTCAGCTTCCGCGACTCTCCAGTGGAGGCAGCGGTAACTGACTCCGTTGACCCTGCGGAACTCAGGCAGGTGCGGCACCACGTCCGCAATCAGGCGGTCGGTGTCCACGTTGTTGATGCGGAAAAAGAGCGATGCCGGCTGGACGCGGTTGTTCTCGGGATCGCCGAACACGCAAGGGGCTCCTGCGCGGAAAGCCACTGTGCCGTCGCCGGTGGCGTCGATGACCATCTTTGCGCGGGCCGCTTCCACTCCGGATGGCGTCAGCAGCAGGGCGCCGCAGATCTTCCTGCCCTTCATTATCGGGCTGAGGAAGTTGGCGTGGAAAAGCACTTTCACGCCGGCTTCGGCGCAGATGCGGTCATATACTTTCTTCAGGATTTCCGGATCGAATGGGGTGCAGTGGTCGTGGCCTTCGCTGATCCAGGCGGTGAATTCCGTGCCCTGGCGGATTCCGGACGGGTGCAGCGCGCCTCCTTCGGCGATGAGCCTGTCCACTATTTCCTCGAAAAGACCACGGATGATCATATTTTCGCCGGCTGCGTCGTAGCAGGTCATAAACGGCCCCACGAGGCCCTTGGTGCCCATTCCGCCAAGGCAGTTGCCGCTGTCGGCAAGCACCACCTTCAGCCCCTGGCGGGCTGCGGCCACCGCTGCGCACACGCCGGCCGGGCCGCCTCCGACCACCAGCAGGTCGGCGCTGTAGGATTCAAGCACATCGCCGGGCTTCCATCCGGATTCGGCTGTGGTGCAGGATTTAAGGGCGGGAAGGGCGGCTCCGGCGGCTGCCGCAAGCCCCATAGTCCCGAGGAATTTTCTTCTGTCCATAGCAAGAGATGATTTGTCTTGCTAATATAAGAAAAATATTGGTAAAACGGCAATCCTAATATGCCCCGTCGAATTCGAGGTCAAGGTCGGCAATCAGGTTTTCGATTTCGCTGTAGTTCTCGATCCAGTTTTTAATTTCCTTTGACATAGCTCATTCGTTTTAAATTCTGATGCAAAGGTATCCCTGGAATTTGACAACTCTTGACAAAAACAAAAAAGTTTGATAATTATTTTACGCTGGCTCCAGGGATGTCGCTCCAAAGGGTCGTGTAGTGCGGCGACTGGTGCTCCCGGGCCATCTTGATGCGGCCGTCGCCCTGGATTCCGAAAAGTATCGACTGCGAGCCGAATGATCGTTTGATTTCATCGATGGATGCCGACAGCCGTGCATCCCTTGCCTCCGATTCGCTGTCGGCGAACAAGGAGTGCACGTGGTCCTCTTCCTGGATCAGTTTCGTGATCACGACTCCGGCCTTCTTGTAGGCGTAGCCCGGGCGGAAAAGGCCCCTGGTTGCCGCAACGGCGGCGCTGACTATGGCGCGGTGGTCGGCGGTCGCATCAGGGAACACGCTGACCTGCGATCCGAAAGTCTGCGGCGCGCTTTCCTTGAAGCGGTTGGTGAATGCGAATGCAGCCATTTCCAGGGCGAGTGAATGTTGCTCCCGAAGCTTGCGCACGGCGCTTTCCGCAAAGTTGGCCACCTGCTCGCACAGCGGTCCGCACTCCGTGATTTCCTTTGCGAAACTGCGGGACACGCAGATGGTCTGCCGGGGCTCGATGAGGTCTTCGAACTGTATGGACGGCGTGCCCTGAAGTTCCAGCCAGGTCCTGTAGCCCGGCAGCGCAAAGAGCTTGCGCACGGAGGTTTCCGGCAGCCGCACGTAGTCCCATGCCGTGCGTATGTGCATTGATTCCAGCTTTTTGACGGAACGGCGGCCTATGCCCCAGACGTCGCCGGCGGGGAAGTTCCGGAGCACCTTTTCGATGTCCTGCGGCCTGTGCATATAGCAGCCTCCGCGCAGTTTTGGGTACTGCTTGCAGAGCTTGGAGGCTATCTTGGCAAGCGTTTTCGTGGGAGCGATGCCCACGGAGACCGGGATGGCGGTGAGGCGCCGGCAGTCCCTGGAAACCTGCTTGGCGAAGGCGTCCGGGGCCGGTATGTTCATTCCGCGCAGGTCCAGGAACGCTTCGTCGATGGAGTACTGCTCCACGGAGGGCGCGAAGCTGCGGAGCACCTCCTGCACGCGGCGGGACATGTCGCCGTAGAGGGCAAAATTGGAACTGAACACCGCTACGTGGTGTTTTTCGACTATGTTCCGTATCTTGAAGAGGGGGTCGCCCATCTTTATGCCGAGGGCCTTGGCTTCATTGGAACGGGCCACTGCGCAGCCGTCGTTGTTGGAAAGCACGATGACCGGCTTTCCGTTGAGTTCGGGACGGAAAACCCTTTCGCACGAAGCGAAAAAGTTGTTGCAGTCGGCAAGGGCGAACATCTAAGCCTTCTTGATGATATATGTGACCACGCCCCAGATGAGGAAGTCGTCTTCCGGGCCCACGGGAATCGGTTTGTAGCGGGTGTTGCCGTCGTTGCAGGGCACGAGGATGGCGCCGCCCTGCCGCAGGCGCACTTTCTTTACGGTGTACTCGCCGTCTATGTAGCAGACGGCCTTGCAGCCGTCGTAGGGCTCCACGGCCCGGTCCACTATGATTATGTCGCCTTCATCCATATCCGCATCGACCATGGAGACTCCGTCGATACGGAAGAAAAAGGTTGATGCTGAATGCTTTACGAGGAGTTTCACGAGGTCGAGCCTTTCGCGCACGCCTTCGGCAGGCGACGGGAAGCCGGCCTTGACCGACCCCATCAGCTCCGACTCGAACTGCTCTTCAATCTTTTGTGGTTCCATCAGAAGAAGAAAAAGCAGAAGGCGGCCCACTCTTTCTTCACTCCGCTGGCGTGCCCTATGGTGCGGTAGGAACCGTCCTGTACGGTGCCGTCGGACTTGATGTGGCCTATGGTGCGGTAGGAGCCGTCCTGGACGGTGCCGTCGGATTTCACGTGGCCGATTGTGCGGTAGGAGCCGTCCTGGATGGTGCCGTCGGATTTGATGTGGCCTATGGTGCGGTAGGAGCCGTCCTGGACTGTGCCGTCGGACTTGATGTGGCCAATGGTGCGATATGAGCTGTCCTGTATGGTGCCGTCGGATTTGACATAGCCGACTGTCGCATAGTTGGAGCCGGTGAGCCTCTGGGCAAACGCCTCAGTGCCCGCAAGCAGCGCCGCCGTCGCAATGATGATGTAAAGCAGATGTTTCATAACGATTGGATTTGTTTGCGTAAAATTAGCTAACAGTTTTGAAATATCAAATGCCGTGCCCGCTTAAAAAGCGTATCCTATGCCTGCAAGGAAACTGAAGCCACCCATCCAGCAAGCCCCTGCCATGATATCTATGTGCTTGAAGGTGAAGGTGATGCCCGTTTCGGCACCGATGCCGGACCAGCTGAAATCAGTCACCTTTGCCCATTCGCCCCCAAGGTCTTTCCAAGCAAGGATGCGCTGGCCGCCGCCTATGCCTGCGAAGATGCCGAACCGGGCTGCCGGACGCCACAGGGCACCGGCGGACACGGCAAAGCTGGCATATCGTGCCGAGCCGTCCCCCCAGAACTTGCTGCCGGTGGAAATGGTTCCGTCGGAGTTGACATCATAGGATGTGCGGGTGGGCGTGAAATTGCTGCGGAAACTCAGGTAGCCGCCCCAGTGTTTCCTGCTTGCCGCAGCCCAAAGACCGTAGGAGGGCCTGTATCCGGTTTCAATGAAGGGAATCACGTCTAACCGCGGATCGCCATATTTTTCAATCTTTATAGTTTCGGCCCCGGCGGCAGGGTGGATTGGGGACAAGCCGGTCTCGGTAAGGCTCCTGACAGGAGAAAGAACCCCGGGCGGCAGGCTGACAGACGGGGGAATGGTTATGGGTGTTCTGGTCTGGTGGGATGGTGATTCGGGAGCAATTTGGCCTTTTTTGCTCCCAATCTGCTTGTTTTTTTTCGCTTTGGGAGAAATTAAGCCCGATTCACTCCCGTTTCCGGATTTGCTTGTGGTTTCGTAGCGGCTGCGGATTCCGTTAAAGCGGCTGCGCTGGGCACTGGACATCGAACCCTCAGAGTTCTGCATCAGGGTGCGCAGACGGCCCAGTTCGCCGAGCAACTCCGTGACTTTTGCGTCAGGCACTGATTCACCGCTGCTTATCCGTTCCCGCAGTTCGATGCAACTGGTGCAGATTTGTTCATATCTGTCCAGCACGGTATCCCAGTCGTTCTGCGCCCTGAGCAGGACAGGAAGCAGCAGGGTGGAGAGCAAGATGATTATATGCCGGATGGATTGCATTACGCAAATGTAAGCAAAATAGTGTATCTTTGGACTCTATGCAAGATGATTCAGGTTTTTTCAGCGGCCCGTCTACGTTGCCTTCCGGTACACGGGCGCCTGAGTGTATCCACCGTTCCGTGAACGGCTGGTCGGAACTTTGGCGTGTCGACCGGGACGGACGCTTCAGGGTGCTGAAGGCGCTCAAGCCTGAATTCCGCGGGCTGGTCCTTTATGAGCAGCTCCTGCGGAAGGAGTATGAAATCGGTTACGCGCTGTCCCATCCCTACATCTGCGAAGTGTATGGTTTCGTGGATATGCCGGAGTTCGGGAATGCCATTGAAATGGAGTGGGTGGACGGGAGCCCGCTGTCGGAACTTATGGCGCAGCGAAGGCTCGGACATAAGGAGGCCGTGCGAATCGTATCACAGCTTTGTGATGCTTTGTCATACATTCATTCCAAGCAAGTTACGCATCGTGACCTCAAGCCTTCCAATATATTGGTCACGCATAACGGCGGCAACGTGAAACTCATCGATTTCGGGCTCTCCGACGCCGACACGTATGCTGTCCTGAAGGGCGCTGCTGGCACGCCTTCTTGTGCGGCTCCGGAGTTGCTGTCGGGAGGTGTTGCAGATTCGAGGGCGGATATCTGGTCTCTGGGGAAGATTATCGCGGATCTGCTGCCCGGATGTGCCTGCATTGCGCGTAAATGTATGGCTGAGGATCCGGCCCGGCGCTATCCAGACGCCGCGGAAGTGAAGGCTGCACTGCTGCGTCCCCGCTCCTGGCGGGTGGTCGTGCCGCTGGCTCTTATTGCCGCTGCGGCAGGGCTCTGGATGCTTCTGCGCCCGTCTGCGGTGCCTGATGCACCCGGACTGCAGCAGGCCGCCCGGGACACCGTATCCTCTGTCTCCGATCCGTCCGTCATCGACGAACTTTTTCGCCAGGCTACTGAGATGCTGGAGAAAACAGACTGATTTCTATCAGGCCGCCGCTGCGCCCGGCCACGTATGGCGGGAGAGTCGAACCGTTACGGAGAATGCAGTCGATATAGAGAGGGTGCCCTTTCAGTATGGCGCCCGCTTCGAATTCATCCCCTTTCCTGAGTTTGGACTTGCCCGGGTCGAGTACTCGGAAGCGCTTGTCTCCCAGTGCTTCAATGCGTACGGTGCGGTCCGGCATCCAACTGAGTTGCAATTCGGTTCCGGGCCCAAGTGACGCTGCGTCGACGCGTTCCGCAGATATGAATGCGGAGGTGTCGAGAAGGTCCCGGCAGAGTGCGGCATAAGTATCGCGGCCGGTGTATTGCGCCAGCAGGTCCAGGGTCGACATCCGCGGGCGAGCCTGCGGATGGACATAGCCCCAAAGGCGTTTCAGGGTGGACACGGAGATCAGTGAACCTATGCGTGCTTCGATAGAAACGGAAAGGGCGTCGAAGTCGGTTGCCGTCTCGAGCCGTGAGCCGAATGTGCGCGCCACTTCATCTTTGAGGAATTGCAGTTCGGGGGAATTATTGGTCATAGCGGACAATGGTTGCAGAGGAGGGCAGCCCGGTGAGTTCTATCTGCTGGTCTTTGCCGAGGTAAACGGTCTGCAGGCGGTGGCACCCGGTCAGGTTGACGTATTCTGTTTTCAGCAACGTGCTGAGATCCAGGGTGGTGTAGTTGTTGAAACCGATGTTGGCGTGGTGCAGTTCGGATTGTTTCGGGAACTGTATCGAAAGCATGTCGTTGCGAACTGCGTCCAGGTATCTCATCGCGGGATTGCCGGTCAGGTCGAGCTCCTTGACCAGGCTTTTCAGCGTCATGCGGTGCGGACGTATGATCAGGGTGTCGAGGTTCCTGAAGCGGCCGAGCCCAGGTGCGCTTGCTATGCTGTCGGTCGGGACGGTCATTTTGCGGACAGCCAGCGCTTCCTGCTCGCTCAGCGTTCCGTCCTTGTCGGTGTCGAATTCCCGCAGGATGAAGGTCTCGAATGTCATTGAATATGACGGCAGGTCCGAGTCCGGGGGGAGCGTCACGAATGGCTGCCGGCCGGATTTGACGCTGAGGCCGCGGCCGTTTTCGACAAAGGCTTCGAATTCATATCCGGTGTCGGGCCGCAGCCCGCCGGCCATTGCCGCGAAGGAGTTGCCGCTGAGCCCGGCTTCCACGCGGATGCTCTGGGTGGTTCCATTCTGGGTCACATAGAAGCCGCACGCGGCTATGAGCGTGCTTTCGGAGACCTCCGCACTGAGGAGTGCTCCGTCGGTGCTGACGGATTCTACCGTTGCACGCAGGATTGTGGGCAGCTCCGCCGGTCGCGGAAGGGGATTGCCGCAGGAGAGCGCCATACCAAGCATGGCTCCCAGCACGAGTATGAACCTGACATACCTCATAATGTCATTTCCGGCGTTAAATATAATAAATTATGCCGAATTGTCTGAGAGAGCCCCGCAAATGAACCGGAGACGAACTTGAGTGGCGGATGCTGTACCATTACCGGCAACTGCGGCAATCTGCCGCGGAAGGCAGCTGGGGCTTCCAGCAGCCTTCGTTGGCAGATGGCGGGCAGCACGGGCCAGATGGCCCGTCAGGGCCTATGGCTTACCTGGACGGCTTCGCCAGTGGGCTCTCACGTGGACTCGCCCTGTCTTTGAAACTCTGGGTTTCTGCTTGTTGGCAGGTGCAAGTGTCGTGGGTTGCTCTTCGCTAAGCTCTATGCGAACGCGACCCGATTTGGCGTCTTTGGTGATGATAATTTGCATTTTAGTATGCTTTTAAAGATTACGGGTCCAATGGGCGGGTTCTATAGTCTAGCGCATCTGTATATAAAAAATACAGAGTATCCGCTTCTTTCGAAACACATACTCTGTAAAAGGTTTTGATGCCAAATCTGAGGCGCTTATCTCTCAAAGCATCGCAAATTATCTTGTTGCAAAGATAGTCGTTTTTCCATTTAAAACAAATATCAAGATAAAGATTTCAGCAATCGTAAATGAACCGGAGACGAACTTGATTCTGATTTGGTGAATACGGAAATTTGTGGATTAGCAACAGCCGATGTTTGAAATGAGAATTATAATTGCTAAATTGCAACGAAATATCGACAAACACTTGAAAGTGTGGTCGGCTCCCGGACACGAATCTGGAAAATTTATGAAGAGGGGGCAGACAGCATTTTCTCACGGCATATCCTTCGGGATCCGGCGTGGGGCTGTTGCTTTTTCTTCTTCGTGGCTTTCCAGAGCCCGTGTCCAGAAAAGTAGCGGCCCCCGCTTTCGGTATTGTCTTAACTACAAATCATATGGCTGTTTTTCAAATTACGACCAAGCAACTAAAAGTATGCAACGGTATCCGGATCGATCCCGGACTCTCTGTACAGATTGGCATTTTTTAAAAAATTTAATTGGACACTAGTGATGGAATCTTTAGATTGTATTCAGTTTGATGAAGTCATTGATATCAACTCTCTTTCAGAGTTTGATAACTTGAATGATGATACCATCCTTTCTGGTCTTGAACAGAATCAAGAAGCCATCGAATCCGAACTATCAGAACTTCTTTTGAAACTGAATGAGGAACCACCAAAGGGAATGGAGGTTTCCGCATTTGGAGATAAGATTGTTGAGACAGTAATCGATGGAATATTGGGCCCGTTTGGACTCAGTCGTGCCGTGTTTTCGGACAAAGATGGAGGTCCGGTAACCACTTCTTATAATGCCCAAAAAGGCATTTATGCTTTAGAGAAAGAGCAGTACGATAGAGGCGAATATGTCGCAGGGTTTGATACTGCAAAACAAGTAGCATTAAATAGAGCAAGGAATAAAGATGGTGGTTTTACCGATGAATACACGGGGCTTTATACTGATCGTCCGGATGTTGATCACATCGTTGCCGCAGAATCCTATCATCGTCTTCACGGTGGATGGATGCAGAATAAGGAACAAAGAAAAGCTTTTGGCTCCGACCCGGAGAATCACGCTGTTACAGATCGTAGTGTGAACCGATCAATGCAACAGAAAGACATTAAAGAGTGGGAATCTGCCCCTAATCGTAATGATCCGTCTGTCACTAATAAAGAATACTATGCTCTTGATGACAGACGTGTAAATGCAAAGATAAAGAGAGGGGAAAAAGCGGCACAGGAACATCAGCCTACGCCCGGAGAGGTCTTTAAGTACCAGGCCTCTGCGCTCGGTAAGGCTGGGGTAAAAACCGGGCTTGCTTTGGCCATGAGGCAGTCTTTCGGGGTGATGTTGAAGGTTTTTGTTGAAACAACGTATTCTGCTATCAAAGAGGCAATATCAAAGTGGAAGGAGAAAGTAATAACTACTGTGAAAGAATTCCTTTCCTTCATCGTCAATAAACTGAAATCTCTCAAGGATAATTTCAAAGATATTCTTTCTCAGGTCGGTGCCGCAGCTGCGCAGGGACTCAGTGCAGGTTTTTTATCGACGTTGGTCACGTTCCTCATCAATACCTTCATTACAACAGCAGCTCGGGTAGTAACGATTATCCGTGAAGGATTCAACACGATAACGAAGACTATAAAGACCTTGTGTGATTCCAAGGTTGATAAAAAGGAAAGAGTAAAGGCCGCTTGCAACGTTCTTATTACCGGATTGGCTACTTGCTTAGGTATTCTATTATTGGAAGCAGTTAAAAAATGGCTGTTAACGCTTCCTTTTATCAACAGTTTTGCGGATGAAGCGGCCCAAGTCATCGTCAATATCATAACGGGGCTCATCGGGGTAATCGCATTTTGGATAGCGGCCAAGCTATCGGCAAGAAAAACAAAGAAAGAGCAGTTCAGTGCAATCCAAGTTAACTTGGATCGTATTTTTTCCCTTGAACAATGGCGCATACTCAACAGTTCTGAATTGGCCACAGTACAAGTTGCCAATACCGCGCAGGCCTTGTTTCAGACAATGTCTTTTTATGAGGCGGCATTGACTGACTGGTTTTATCTCTTACGCATCCAAGAGGTATATGACAAACAGACAGACGAGAATCTTGAAAAAGATATAGTTGTCCAGCGTAGAATTGAGGAAAAACTGGTTGTTCTGCGTAGCAAATCCAAGGAAAGGAGACAAGGAAATGGCGAATAACAATAAGGTACTCATTCCCTCATCAGTATCACGATCCCACGAATCCGAGCTTGAGTCTATCAAGAATAAGGTGGGTTCAGAAGGCGTTACCTCTGAAGATCTTGAGCGGGCCAAAAGCATTATTTCAACTATTCTCAGCGACAAAGAACTCGGAGCATTAGTCCGCGCTATAGAATCCGGAAACGAACAGATACAGGGCCTTAGCAGTGCAGTCAAGGCCTCAAGTAAAGCTGTAAATGAAAGAGTTAAGGGGAATATCTTAGGGCTAATCACTGATTCGAAACTCAAAGAAATACTGCAGATTCAGGAGGCGGAGCAAGTTAAGGAACGCGGTCCTTTCTATCTGATAACAGAGAGTATCAAAACCGTCAATGATAATTTGGGCCATACGGCTCGAATCATCAAGGCTGTTTTACAACTCCAACTAATTACTATGGTCGGAGTCTTGAAGAATGCCGAAGTAGAAACAAATAGGGCTCAAAAGTTAGCGAGGCTTTCGGAGAGATTGCAGACCTCCGACTTGAATTTGGAAGAACTGCTTGATTTTTCTCTTGAGTTGGATGATTATGCCTCTCACCTCGACTTGAACCTGATTGATGTCAAGAATGAGGTTGCTACATTGAATAATGAAGTCGAGCGAATTCATTCTGCTTTAACCACATTTAATGATACTCTTAAGAATCTATCACAGAAGATAAAAGATGCTCAGGGTGCCGCGGAAACAAAAGCTGCCGAGCAATTGACTGAAGCGGAAAAGCGACTGATAGGCAGAATCTCTGATGCTCAGGTTGCCGCGGAAACAAAAGCTGCTGAGCAGTTGACTGAGGCAGAAAAGAGACTGATAGGCAGTATCTCCGATGCCATGGTTGCCACGGAAACAAAAGCTGCCGAGCAATTGACTGAAGCGGAAAAGCGACTGATAGGCAATATCTCCGATGCCATGGTTGCCGCGGAAACAAAAGCTGCTGAGCAGTTGACTGAAGCAGAGAAGCGACTGACAAGCAGCATCTCCGATGCCAAGGTTGCTGCAGAAACAAAAGCTGTCGAACAACTGACAGAGGCTGAGAAGAGCATCAACCAGAAGATACTGCGAATTCAACAAAATGCACTTGAATCGATAAAAGCGAATTCTGAAGCGACCAATAAGAACGTTGCAGAGTACCATAACCATCTTCGCCGTAAAATTGTTCTATCCTACATCATTGGAAGCATTGGTATTATTTGTTCAGCAGTAATTCTGGCACTATCGCTTTTTTATTGATTATCTATAATTGCGAACTAATACCTTAATGATTTATTGTCACTATGAATACCACACGACATCTGCCCACATTGAGGGAAAAATATGGTTTTACTGATGATGAAGTCATTGCTCTTCTTATCCTTGAAAGAGAGGGCTTATCTGAACTCAAGAAGAAAAGGAGAGTGCTATATGATGGATTAATAATTCTTCTTGGTATCAACGATGAAGACTTTGACAAGGCAAAGGGGCTACGCTGGTCCAAGCGGATGGCTCAGACGATAAACTCGATGGGAGAAGAAAAAGACCTGGTTTTCGGTATACATGATATTGTTAAGCGGAGCGGGCCGGCAAAAGAAGAGCAGGAGTACTTCCTTAAGAAAGTCAAAGAGGCCGTTGAGGGCAACCTTCTGAAACAACTTCCGCCAGGCTTCTTTATGGACAACCATAATAATTCTCAAACTGTATAATAAATGGGAAAATACGATTCCGCCATAAAGTTTGCTGAGGAGCAGATTAAGCGTTGCAAGGATCAGATTACGCTCTACAAAAAGCATAAGAATCCGGGGTGGGAGAACGTCGTGGAGTCTCTGACCAGGCAAATAAATAGTAAGATGGCTTCTATTGCCGACATGAAAAAACGGAACGATTAAATAGGGAGAATAGCTAGCACTATATAAAAACAATGACAGCAATCGTAGGCATCCTTAACCGCCGGGGGGCGGTGCTGGCGGCGGACAGTGCCGTAACGGTGGAGAACGGGGCGCGGAGGAAAATCTACAATACTGCGACCAAGATATTCCGCCTGACAGACGGGCCTGTGGGAGTCATGATTTTCAGCTCGTCCGAGGTGAACGGAATGCCCTGGGACGTGATTTTCAAGTTGTTCCGGGAACGCTACGGAAAGCAGACATTCCCCTCGCTGATGGACTATGTCCGTAATTTCATCAACTTCCTTAAGTCGGAAAACTGCTTCAGCACGGAGAAGACGCAGATGGACTACTTCGAGGCCGAGGTACGGCGGTTGTACAGCCGTTTGGCGACTGCAATCAACGACAAGCTGCCGGACGAATCGGAGCCGAAAGACGCAGAGATTGACGACGTCGCTTTCAATGAGATCATCAATAACACAATCAAGGAATTCGAAGAGCACTTTGACGAGGTGGGAGTATGTTCTGAGATGGAGAATTATACCATTGACCAGATGAGGATGTACGCGTCGGAACTCTTTGATTCAATGGCGGAACAGTATGAGGATGACGGCTTCGGCAAAGACTTCCGGGACAAGTGGGAAAAAATGGTGTTCGCATACATGCGTTCCCAGTGCTTTTATCAAGGAACCGGTATCGTGTTCGTTGGATACGGGGAAAAGGACATCTATCCCTCATTGATACCGTTATACATTTCCGGAGAGTTTGATGGCAGGATACGCCATTTCACGGCAACGGACGAGTCAGACGAAATATCCCCACAGGAGACTGCCGTAATCCATCCTTTTGCACAGTCGGATGTCATGCACACACTGGTAGATGGTATCAATCCCAGTTTCCGTGACGTGGTTTCCAACCTGAACAAGCATACCGCCTCAAAGTCGAAAGAAATGGCTCTTGAGGCCCTAAAGAACGCCGGGGCGCCGAAAAAGTATCTTGACGTAGTTGAAGGCCTGGACCTGAATGCTCTGAATGATGAGTTTGATGAAGCGGTTGACGATTATTCAAACACTGAGTTCAGTGACGGGGTCGTGGACGCCGTTGATTCGTTCAACCTTGAAGACATGGCTGATATGGCCGAAAGCCTTGTATCTGTCACTAACCTGCACCGACATATCAGTTCCTCAGAGGAATCTGTCGGTGGCCCGATAGACGTAGCCGTTATTACCAGAACAGAGGGCTTCATGTGGGTTAAGCACAAACAGTGGATTCCTCAGGTGCCGCTGACGATTGAATAGGTTACCCTGGGTAAACGGTTAGGGCTTTTAAATCGTTGAGTAGGGGCGGCGCATGTACTGGTCCATGCCGGTGGCAGGGTAGGGGCGAAAAGCGGTGGTTTTCGTAGGTAGGGGTCCTGGATTTGGACCGGTACGGGCACCCCGAGGCAAAAGGAACCGCTGACATTCCGGCAAAAATCCGTATCTTGCGCAAAAATGCGGAATGGACCAGCCGAAACTTGAAAGGATGCTGCGCCTGATGAAGTATCTCTCGGGCAATGTCAACTACTCCATAGCCGAACTGGGGCGGAAACTCGAGATGTCGCCCAGGACGGTGTACCGCTATCTCGACACTTTCAAGAGCGCGGGCTTCACCGTGGTGAAGCTCCGCGGCGACATCTACAAGCTCGCCGAAATGCCCCGGGAAACCGTGGACCTGGACAAGCTCATCTACTTCTCGGAAGAGGAAGCATACCTTGTGAATTCCCTTATAGACCAGCTCGTTCCGACCAACAGCCTGAAGTCCGGCTTGAAGGAGAAACTATCGGCGATCTACCGTTCCACCAGCATAGCCGACTTCGTGGGCGGCCAGAGCAATTCCGCCCATATCGACGCCCTCGGGAGGGCGGCCCAGGACAAGCTGCAGGCGGTGCTGCGCGATTACGAATCAGGCAGCTCCCACACCATACGCGACCGCCGCATCGAGCCCTTCGGCTTCACCTCCGACTATGCCGACGTCTGGGCGCTGGACCTTGAAGACGGCCGCAACAAGACCTTCAAAATCTCCCGGATCGGTTCTGTGGATATCCTTGACACGCCCTGGGAGAAGGAAGCAGAGCACCACCGCTCGGGAATGGACGTTTTCCGTATGACCGGCGACAATCCCATCCATATCGTGCTGGATATGAGCCTGATGGCCAAGAACCTGCTGGAGGAGGAATACCCCCTCGCCAGCAGGTATACCCACCGGGATGGCGACCGCTGGATACTGGAGACCGACATCTACCAGCTCCAGGGAGCAGCGCGCTTCATCTCCGGCCTGATGGGAGATGTTGAGATCATAGAAGGCGAGGCGCTGAAAGCCTACCTCCGGGATTACGGACGAAAATACTTCAATCAATGAGACTTAGAATACTTCTCCTCTCGCTGGCCATAAGCGCCTGCACGGCCCGGACTCCCGGCGGACTGTCCCGAGTCAGCCCCGAAGAAGCCGGAATGGACCCTGAGATACTCTGCAAGGTCGATTCCGTGATACTGAAGAATATCAGCGACGGAATGACCCCGGGAGCCGTGATCTCCGTTGTTCGCGGCGACAAGATAGCCTATCTGAAGGCCTATGGCGACCGGCAGGTCGTGCCCGACACCCTCAGGATGACCCCTGAAACGGTCTTCGACCTGGCATCCGTCTCCAAATGCGTCGGCACCACCATATCCATAATGCAGCTCATCGAACGCGGCAGCATAGGTCTTTGCGACGAGGTGAAGCGCTACATTCCGGAATTCGCACCCTGGACGGATACAAATACGCGGGAGCAGGTCGATATCACGGTCCGCGACCTCCTCACCCACAGTTCCGGACTTTCCCCGTACCTGGACGTGGATGCCGTCTCCGAACGCTACGGCGAGCCCTGTCCCGACTCGACTATGACCTATATAGCCAGGGAAGTGCAGCGGAACTTCCGCCCCGGAACGGACTTTATGTACAGCTGCCTGAATTTCGTCACGCTGCAGAACATACTCCAGCGCGTCACCGGGGAGCGCCTCTGTGACTATGCCCAGCGCGAAGTGTTCGACCGGCTTGGACTCAGACACACCTGCTACCTGCCCGAAGAAACGCGTCCAGACCTGTTGCCGCTCATAGCTCCGACCACTGTCCAGGCGGACGGCCTGCCGCTGCTGGGCAGGGTTCACGATCCCCTGGCAAGGCGGCTTAATGGAGGCAATTCCGGCAACGCCGGCGTGTTCTCCGACGCTGAGGACCTTTCCGTCATAGCGGCTGCAATCCTTGGAGGCGGGGAAGTCTGCGGCCGTCGTGTGCTCAAACCCGAAACTGTCCGGCTTATGGCGACCGTGCCTGAGGAGAACGACCCTTCGGTCGGCCGAGCCCTCGGCTGGGACGTCTCCAGCAGCCACTCCAGCCCGAACGGCCATCTGACCACCCCGGGCCGCACTTTGTGCCACACCGGCTACACCGGGCCTTCGATGGTCATCGACCTCGAGGCCGGCTTTGCTGTGGTGCTTCTTGCGAACCGCGTACATCCGGAAGACGACGGCTCGCTCAAGGAAATGAGGGCCGCCGTCTCGGATATAGTGGCAAGTGCCGTTATTCGCCGATGACGTGGATGTCGCGCTGCGGGAACGGGATGGTGATGCCCGCCTTGTTGAGGGCGTCGTAGATGACTTCCTTGGCCTTGTCCACGTAGGCAATGCGCTCAGCCACAAGCACATACTGCTTGACGGCAAGATTGACGGAACTGTCTCCGAAACTGTCGAACACGACGTAGATGCCCCTCTTGGGATCCACCACCTCGCGGCCGTAATTGTCTTTCGTCCGAAGCTCCTGCATCGCATCGACAAGCACCTGGCGCACAGTCTCCACCTCGGTCCCGTAGCTCACGCCCACGATGATCTTGATGAATTCGTAGGAATTGTTGTGGGTCAGGTTGCTGAAGTTCTTATTGAACAAGGTGGCGTTGAGGAACGACATCTCGGCATTCTCCAGCGTCTCGATCTGGGTGCTCTGGTAGCTGATGTTGGTCACCTTGCCGCGCACGCCGTCGCACTCGATCCAGTCGCCCACCCGCACGCGGCCTGACATCAGCTGGATGCCGTAGATGAAGTTGTTCAGGACGTCCTTCAGGGCGATACCGATACCGGCGGAGAGACCACCGGCAACAATCGTCAGCGAGGTGGTCGGAATCTTCAGCGTGACTATGATCACTATGATATAGGTGAACCACACGAGTATGCTGATGATGCTCTTGCCCAGGGAGAAGTTGATTTCATCCTTGCGCACAGTCTTTCTTCCGGTGCGTTTGAGCTGGGCGGAGTAGCGGAAATTCTGGAACAGCGAGTATGCCGCGTAGTTGATGTAGCGGAAGATGAAATACAGGCAGGACAGGAGTACTATGCTCTTGAACGACAGGCGGAAAGCCGGGGCTCCGTCGGGATTGGTGAGGTTGATGAAGTTGTGGCTGTAGATGGAATCGAAGATGTCCGTGAAGTCGAACACGCCAAGGGCCAGTTTGATGCAGAACGGGATTGAGAATATGGCCAGCACAGGCACGACGACAGTTTTCACGAAGTCATAGGCCCAGGTGGCGCCGAACAGCAGGTTGTCCCTTTCGGCGGCGCTGACAAAGGTGAGGCGCTTCTTGTATTCATCCACTATTTCTTTCAGCTGCTTGTCCCTGAACTGTTCCAGCAGGTGGAAAATGGTCACAAGCGTCAGGATAGTGGCTATCTGGAAGAACCACCAGACCATTATCAGGAGCGCCACGAAGATGTAGCCGAAAAAGCTTGCGGCGGTGGCGGCTCCCAGGGTGAGGAGGGTGAGCCACCCGAGCGTCCTGTCGTAGCCGCTGGCTTTCGTGCCGTACTTCAGGCAAACTATGAACTGCCAGATGAAGAACACCAGGAGCAGGGGAGTGAACAGTATGTTGAGCATCCTGTTGGGCATGAACACTATGCGCAGGCCGATCACGACCAGGGCGGTTATCATCAGCGGCAGGTAAAGCTTGATGCCGCCTCGCAGGCCCTTGGGGTCGAGGCGTATAAGCAGGGCGGCGACCGTGGCTCCGAGAAGCCAGAGGTAGGTGCCCATCAGCGAAGCTGCCGAAGATATGAAATTGGTGTCTTTTTCGGTGTTGACAATCAGGATGATGCCGTTCAGGATGACGGCGATCAGCACCACTATGCTGAAGTGCTGCTCCTTGGATACAGACTTTTTGAGCCCTTTGAAAATCCGGACGGCCAGCTTGAAAAGCAGCAAAATAATCAGGACCAGCAGCACCAGGCCGATAATTTCAAATAATAGAAAAGCAACGAGAATCGGGCCACGAGAGGGGCTGCTGAAGCTTATGGTTCCGGGGTCGATTCTTTCGAAATGTTCAAAATTATACCTTTCTCCCATTTCCCTGGACGCAAATGCCCATTGCATTCCGAAACTCTTGAGGATTGTGGAATACGGCGTCTGGCCCTGCACGAAGATACGCTCCTGAAGCTGCTTGGTGCGCTCGGAAGCATAGTCGTAGGATTCTTTAAGGTGGAGATATGCCCGCTGGTAGTGGGTGCTGTCGGTGACGACGCGGGTTTTGCTCCCGGCGCTCATTTTCAGCAGTTCCGCAGCGTAGAAGATGCAGGAATCCCTGTCGATCTCCTCCTCTTCGGTCAGAAGGAAGGGACGGTTGCTGCTGCCGTTGTTGTTGAGAGTGTCAGCAGCCATGCGCTCGGCTATGGCCTTGCGCAGCCTTTCAAGCTCCTTTTTGTTCTTTATGGCAGGAAAGATCGGCCTCATCCTGTCGAGACTGTCGTTGTGGTAGGCGAGGCTGTCGGGGATTATCTTTATCCTGGAGATCTCCGGGGGTATGCGGCGAAGCGCTTCCAGAAGCCTGGCATAGCGGTCGATATCCCAGTCCAGGCTCGTGACAATCCTGTCGTAGGGGCGGCGGCGGGATGTGTACTCGTTATACTCTTTCGTCACGGTGCCCAGCGCGTATGTGAGGTCGAAGGTGTAGTCCTGCTTCTGGGAATACAGGAGCAGGGACAGCTCGTTGGATCTCTTCATAGTGGCTACCATCTGCCTGCGCTGGTTCCGGTACTGGTCGGTGAACCTTTTTTCGGCTGCAGTGCGCTTCTGGTAGTCTTTGCGCAGTTCGGTGCGCAGCGAACGGAGGGTTTGTCCGAGCTCATGCTCGTTCGACTCGGCGCGGACCGGAATTACCAGAAGTAAGACCGGAAGGACGAGGGCTATGCGTTTCAGGGTCTTAAACATACGGCAAATATATTGAAAAATGCGGAAATAATCATATATTTGCATAATTGCTTTAGGCGCTATTCAATGTTTCTCAGAACGAAGATACTATTCCTGTTTTCCCTGCTGCTTGCCGTTGCATGCTCGGGTGGCCCTGCGAAGAAACGGGCAATCGGTTGCGAGGAGGATATATCCGGGCTCAAGGTCGGAGTGGTCACGGGGTCCTGCTATGATATGGACCTGTCCGCCCGGGGAGATGTGGAGGTGCTCCGTTTCAACACCGAGGCCGACCAGGCAAATGCCATAGTGAACGGGCTGGTGGATGTGGGCGTCCACGACGAGGTCGTTTTCGCTCCCGACCATCTGAAGGAAATGGGCCTGAAGGTGGCCTTCAAGGGAAAGGAGTCCTATCCGGCGGCCTTCGGCTTCAGAAAGTCTGAGAAGGAGTTGCTCTCGGCCTACAACGAGTTCTTTGCCCGGGCCACTGCGAGCGGCGTCGTGGACAGCCTGCGGGCTGTCTGGTTGGATTGTGACGGCCAATATCCCGACCCTCTCCACGTGTATCCCAACAATGAGCCCGGAGAGCCCATCGTGGTGGGTACGGCCGGCGCTGTGGCGCCCGTCTCCTTCCGTATCGAACAGGACTGGTTCGGCATCGAGAGCGAACTGATGTATCTGTTCGGGGAGTATCTGGGGCGTCCGATCGTGTTCAAGTCGCTCGCTACCGCCTCCATAATGATGAGCCTGCAGACCGGAGACATAGACATAATGATGGGCTGCGTGTTCGTGACCGAAGAACGCCTGCAGCGTTTCGATTTCAGCACTCCGTACCATTATTACCATTGTTCCTATTTTGTGCGGGACGATGATGCCGGGCGCAGCAGCACATCCCTGTGGCAGAAGTTCAAAGATGGTATTAATCAGAACCTCATAGTCGAGGGCCGCTGGCGTTTCATCACGGACGGCTTGTGGGAGACCATAAAGATTACCTTACTGTCCATACTGCTGGGCTCCATCCTGGGCATTGGCCTGTGCTTCATGTCCGGCAGCAAACGCCGGTGGATGAAGCAGACGGCGTCTTTGTATAAGGCATTTATGGAACGCATACCTATGCTGGTGCTGCTCCTGATAATGTTCTACGTGGTGTTCGGCGGAGCCGGCATAAGCGCCAGCAGCATAGCCGTGATTGCATTCGGACTTAATTTTGCCGCCAGCGCCGGGGGAGTGTTCCGCACCGCCCTGGATTCCGTGCCGCGCGGCCAGACCGAAGCCGGCCTTGCTCTCGGCTTCACCCGTTTCCAGACTTTTTCCGGCATCGTTCTGCCCCAGGCCGTAAAGAAAGGCCTGCCTCTCTACACCGGGCAGTGCGTGTCGCTGCTGAAAGGCACGTCCATAGTCGGCTACATCGCCATCCACGACCTGACCCGCGCCAGCGACATCATCAGGAGCCGTACTTTTGATGCGCTCCTGCCTTTGCTGGTTGTCACTATACTTTACTTCCTGCTTGCCTGGATCATAACCTGGCTGCTGAAACTCATTTTTAAGAAAACGTGCAGGGTATGAACATTTCAGTAAGGCACATAAGCAAGGTGTACTCCAACCCCGACGGCTCTTCGCTCCGCGTGCTGAAGGATGTTAACTGCGAGATAAGCCAGGGGGAGGTGATAAGCATCATCGGCCCTTCCGGTACGGGCAAGAGCACTTTCCTTCGTATGCTGAACGGGCTTGAAACCCCTTCCGGAGGCGAAATACTGGTGGACGGCGAGAATATTCTTTCCAAGGGCTATTCTCTCTCCAGGCTGCGCAAGCGTATGGGGATGGTGTTCCAGAGCTTCAACCTGTTCGGGGATATGACAGTGCTCGAGAATGTCATATTCGCCCCCTGCCGGCTCCTGAAAATGGATGTGGAGACGGCCAAGGCAGAGGGTATGGCCCTGCTCCGCAAGGTGGGAATGGCTGAGAAGGCGTCCGTCTTTCCGTCCACTTTGTCCGGTGGCCAGAAACAGAGGGTCGCAATTGCCCGCTGCCTTGCGATGAAGCCGGAGGCTGTGCTGTTTGACGAGCCGACATCCGCGCTCGATCCCACGATGGTGGGGGAGGTGCTGAGCGTCATCCGCCAGCTTGCCCGCGACACCGGCATGACGATGCTTATCGTGACGCACGAAATGGAATTCGCCCGCGAGGTCAGCACCCGCGTGTTCTTTATGAACGAGGGGCTGATCTACGAAGACGGCACCCCGGAGCAGATATTCAAAAATCCTGTCCACAGCGCCACCAAAGCCTTCGTGCAGCGTATCCAGAAGCTGAAATTCGATATCACGAGCCCCGACTTCGACTTCTACGGAATGCAGTCGGAAATGTCGCAGTTCTGCATCAAGTACAACGTGCCTGAGAAGCGTGACGCCCTGACGCACATCACCGAAGAGATGACCCAGGTGGTGCTGAAGGATTTCCTGCCGCTCCACGTGGTGCTGAGCTACAATGCCCAGCAGAGTGAGACTGCGGTCGCCTTTATGATGGAGGGCCGTACGAGCTCGCCGCTTGCCGAGGAGGGCATCGACGATATTTCAATGATGATGGTACGCGCTATGTCGAAGGAGATTATCGAAGAGTCTACGAGCAGGGGATTCAGGATAAAGGTCATAGTGTAGTTTGCAAATTCAAATAATTGTAGTATCTTTGCATTCCTATCCGGTGCGTTGGCCGAGTGGCTAGGCGCAGGTCTGCAAAACCTGTCACAGTGGTTCGATTCCGCTACGCACCTCCAAACAGAGTCCTTTCCCGGGGCTCTGTTTTTGCGTTTTAGTCCCTTTGATAAAGCGGAATGCCTGGGCTAGTATCTAATTTGTGAATATTTTACTTAATCGTAAATAGTTGATAATCAGCAGAGTTAAATAAATATTAAAAATTTTTCAAAATTTTTTACTAAAAAGTATTGCAGATTAAAATAAAGTTCTTAACTTTGCATCGGGTTGATAAATGAGGGTTCTCCTCACAGCCTATTGGTTATTAGTTTTAGTGTTATTAATTATGTGGTTAGTATGAGTTGTTGTCGTGAGACACCAACTCATTTCTTTTATACCTATTCCTGAACATTACCATACTCGAGCACCTCGCCGGTTGCGGGGTGCCGGAAGGCGATACCGCATGCCCGAAGCATAAGTCCTGAGGCGGTGCCGGCGCTTCCGTAGAGCCTGTCGCCGACAATCGGGTGGCCAAGGCCCCGGTAATGTGCGGCGTGGACGCGAATCTGGTGTGAGCGGCCAGTCAGTGGCTGGAACAGCACATCCACGGTGCCGTCGGGCAGGAATTCCAGGACCCGGTATTTCGTGACGGCTGGTTTGCCCGTCTCGTGGTCCACCATCTGCCGCGGCCTGTCGTAATAGTCCAGCATCAGCGGCAGGGCGATGGTGCCCTTCATTGCGTGGCCCCATGGACCGCCTTCAAGCCTGGCGCGGTAGAACTTCCGCACCTCCCGGGCGGCGAACTGCCTCTCCAGTTCCGCCTTGTCGGCGAGCGAACGCGCGAAGACCATTAACCCCGAAGTGTCCATATCGAGCCTGTGGCAACTCTCGACGCCTTCTCCGAAGCGCTCCCGCAGCCAGTCCAGCAGGGACACGGAGTTGATGCGTCCGGGCACCGACAGCATTCCGGAGGGCTTGTCCACCACGATTATATGTTCGTCCGAAAACAGGACGGACGGTTCCTGCAGCCGGGCAAATTCTGCGTCCATGGGATTCGGGTCCACGTCGAGGCCCTGAATCATCCAGCTAAGAAGCGGGCCGCATTTTCCGGCGCAGGAAGGGTAGAAGCGCCCCTGCTCGCGTACTTCCCGGAGAGGGCTGCGGCCATACCAGAATTCGCCCATGGCAAGCGGTTTGAGCCCCTTGCGGAAGGCGTAGCTCAGGAGTTTGGGCGCCGCGCAGTCGCCCGTGCCGCCCGGAGGCACAAGGCCCCTCAGGGCGAATATCTCCTTGATACTCAGCTCCTCACCAAGTCCGTTCATGACGCGGTATTCTCTGAAAATCCAATCTTGAAGTTCTGCCGATGCGGCGGCTTTTTCCGGCCCGTCGGGCATTGCGGAAATCTCCGCCTCGCGCTGCTTGAAGTATCCTTTTGTCAGGTCACAGACCGGAGGCACGAAGCCGGGGACCACCGCTTTGCCGCCCACAAGTCCGCTGAAAGCGTACAAGGGGCCGCCGTCGGTGAGCAGGACCCCCAGCATCTTGCCTTCACGAAAAGCGGAGGCGGAAGGGGAGCCGTCAAGCCGGCTGATAAGCGCCCGTGCCGCATCCACGACCAGGGGATGCGGCACGTAGCGGAACGGATATGTGAAGCGCGGGGGCAGTTCCATCAGGCGAAATCCTGCAGAAGCTCCCAGACGCGATGCACGGGGAAGCCCATCACATTGTAGTAAGATCCTTCTATACGGCCGATGGCGGCATAGCCGAGCCATTCCTGGATGCCATAGCCCCCGGCTTTGTCGAAGGGTCGGTATTTGTCTATGTAATAATTGATTTCGTCGTCATCCAGCGGGGCCACGAAAACCACGGTCTCGTCGGTCACGCTCTTTTCCTGTTCCGGGGTCCTGAAGGTCACGGCGGAAACCACCCGGTGCTCGCGGCCGGAGAGCTCGCGCAGCATCTGCACAGCCTCTTCGCGCGTGTGCGGCTTTCCGAGCACCCGGGAATCCACGATGACCACGGTGTCGGAGGTGATGAGCAGCTCGTCCTCTTCAAGGGGCCTGTGGAAGCCGTGGGACTTGCCGCGGGACATAAGGAGAGGAACTTCTTCGGGGGCGGAGCCTTCGGGCACGGATTCCTCAAAGGTGTTGCCGGTGTCGACGGTGAACTCCACGTCGAGCCCCGCAAGCAGCTCGCGCCTTCGCGGGGAGCCGCTTCCGAGGATTATCCTTTTAGAACATTTTTTCATATTCCTTCACGTCGAATACCCAGCGTCCCTGGGCTTTCATCACCAGTTCAAGGATCCAGCGCACGAAGCCGCGGCCGCCTCCGACCGGGGAGACTATATCCGCTGCATCCTTCGCCTCATCCACGGCGTCAGAAGGCACGGCGCCAATGCCGGCGAACTTCAGCGCGGGTATGTCCGGGATGTCGTCGCCCATATAAAGTATTTCTTCAGGTTGCAGGCCAAAACGCTCACAGAATTCGGCAAGTATCCTGCGCTTATCGCGGGCCTTGAGATAGACGTTGCCGTAGGGGATGCCATATGCGGTCATGCGTTTGCGCACGGCCTCGGTGTGACCGCCCGTGATGACCCCGAGCGTGTAGCCGTTCAGGGCCGCCATACGCAGTCCGTGGCCGTCCTTTTCATTGAAAATACGCAGGGGCTCGGCGTTGCTGTCCACCAGCACGCTGCCGTCCGTCATCACTCCGTCCACATCCAGGACGAAGGCCTTGACGGCGCTAAGATTTGGCTCCATTCGGGTTGAAGTCGGCGAGATTGAAGGTGGCCTTGGGGGAGCCGGGGAGCTCTATGGGGCCGAATTGGGACTCGTATTTGCCAATGTTGTCGGCCAGGGCGTTGAGCAGGCGCTTCGCGTGCTCTGGGGTCATCAGGATGCGGTTGCTGATCTCCGGTTTTGCAAGTCCGGGGAGCATGGTGGCGAAGTCTATGACGAATTCGCTGTGGGAGTGGCTGATGATGGCAAGGTTGGAGTAGCTGCCTTTTGCAACCTCGGGCTTGAGCTCGAGCTGTATCTGTTTGTTTTCTTCCATAATTTCAATTGTTTCTCCGACAAAATTACGTTAAAAATGTTATCTTTGCAAACTATGGAATTGAAGAAAAACTATAATCCCGCAGAAGTCGAGGATAAGTGGTATGCCTATTGGCTCAAGAACAGATGCTTTCATTCGGAACCCGATTCCCGGGAACCCTACACGATAGTTATACCCCCGCCCAACGTGACGGGCATACTCCATATGGGGCACGTGCTCAACAACACGCTCAACGACGTGCTGATACGCAAGGCCCGCATGGACGGCAAAAACGCCTGCTGGGTGCCCGGCACGGACCATGCCAGCATAGCGACCGAAAACAAGGTGGTGGCCCGCCTCGCAGAGCGCGGCATCAAGAAGGAAGACCTCACCCGCGAGGAGTTCCTCAAATATGCCTGGGAATGGAAAGAGGAGCACGGCGGCATAATCCTGCAGCAACTCCGCAAACTGGGCGCCTCCTGCGACTGGGACCGCACCAAGTTCACGATGGAGCCCGCCCTGAGCGACGCCGTCACGGCCACCTTCGTGTATTTCTACAAGAAGGGCCTCATCTACCACGGCTACCGTATGGTCAACTGGGACCCGGTGGCCCACACGGCAATTTCCGATGACGAGGTGGTCCACCGCGACACCAAGAGCCATTTCTACCACCTCCGCTATTTTATCTCCGACGGCAACGGCAATCCGACGAAAGACTTCCTCGTGATCGCCACCACCCGTCCCGAGACCATAATGGCCGATGCTGCAATCTGCGTCAACCCTGCCGACGAACGCTACCATTCACTGCGCGGCAAGAAGGTGCTCATCCCGTTGATTAACCGGGAGATACCAGTCATTGAAGACGATTATGTGGAGATGGATTTCGGGACCGGCTGCCTCAAGGTCACCCCCGCCCACGACGCCCATGACTATGAAATCGGCCAGCGCCACGACCTCCCCATCCTCGAGATACTCGACGATGACGGCCGCCTCAACGAAAAGGCCCGGATACTCGTGGGCCAGGACCGTTTCGAGGCCAGGAAAAATATAGTCGGGATGCTGGAAGAAGCCGGCAATCTCGTGAAAATAGAGGAATACATTTCTCCTGTCGGCTACAGCGAGCGCACCGACGCCGTCATAGAGCCAAAGCTCAGCAAGCAGTGGTTCCTCAAGCTCGAGGGGCTTGCCAAATCCGCCCTCGAGGCGGTCGAGTCCGGCAGCATCAAGCTCATCCCCGACAAATACCGCAACGTCTATCGCCACTGGATGGAAAACGCCCACGACTGGTGTATTTCCCGCCAGCTCTGGTGGGGCCAGCGCATACCCGCGTGGTATCTTCCCGACGGCAGCGTGGTGGTCGAAGAGACCCCGGAACAGGCACTGAAGGCCGCCCGCGCCATGAATCCGGCCCTGACCGAAGCCGACCTCAGGCAGGACGAGGACGTGCTGGACACCTGGTTCAGTTCCTGGCTCTGGCCTATCAGCGTCTTCGATGCGAAGCGGCCCGGACATCCCGAGCACAAGCCCAACCGTGACCTCGGTTACTACTATCCGACCTCGGATCTGGTGACCGGCCCGGACATCATCTTCTTCTGGGTGGCCAGGATGATCATGGCAGGAGGGGAGTTCATGAAGGACGTGCCTTTCCGCAACGTCTATTTCACCGGCATCGTGCGCGACAAGCTGGGGCGCAAGATGAGCAAGACCCTGGGCAACAGCCCCGACCCTCTCGTGCTGATTGAAAAATACGGTGCCGATTCCGTGCGCCTTGGAATGCTCCTGTGCTCTTCCGCCGGCAACGACATACTCTACGATGAGTCGCAGGTGGAGCAGGGCCGCAATTTCTGCGGCAAGATATGGAACTCCTGGCGCCTTGTCAGCGGATGGAGGGTGGACGAAAACGGCCGCCAGAGCGAATCCTCGCGCGTGGCCGTGAAATGGTTCGACAACCTGCTTTCCCGCACCATCGCCACCGTGGAGGACCATTACCGGAAGTTCCGTATCAACGACGCCCTGATGGCCACCTACAAGCTTTTCTGGGACGACTATTGCAGCTGGTATCTGGAACTTGTGAAGCCCGCCTGGGGCGAGGCCATCGACGGATACACCTTCGACGCTACCGTCGGTTTCTTCGACAAGCTCCTGAAGCTCATCCATCCGGTGATGCCCTTCATAACGGAGGAGATATGGCACGCGATGGCCGATCGCCGTCCGGGCGAGACCATCATGTATGAGCGCACTCCTGTGGCCGGCCCCTACGATGAGGAATTCCTTGCCGGATTCGAGCAGGCCCGCCAGATCATCACGGGCGTGCGCGGCATCCGTGCCCAGAAGCAGATAGCCCCCAAGGATCCCCTGAAGCTCAGCATCGAGGGAGAGGTTTCCGAGGAACTGTATCCCATTATCGCAAAGGCCGCCGGCATCTCCGGGTTCGTCGGGGCGGTGGACGGCGCTGCCGTGAGTTTCATCGTGGGCACGGTGAAGTGCAGCGTGCCCCTCGAGGGGCTCGTCGATACGGCGCAGGAAAGGGCGAAGGTCGAGGCCGAACTGGAGCACCAGCGCAGGTTCCTCGCAGGCGTGCGCGCCAAGCTTTCCAATGAAGGCTTCCTGGCCCGTGCCCCTGAGGCGGTCGTGGCCGTGGAACGTAAGAAAGAGGCCGATGCACTTGCCCGCATCGAGGCCCTAGAAGCTAGTTTGAAAACACTTTAAACCATAGTCCTATGTTGATATTTCCTTTGGTATTCGGCTGGTGGGAACTGGTTATCATCGCTTTCGTCATCCTTCTCTTCTTTGGGGGAAGGAAACTTCCCGAGCTTATGAAAGGTCTTGGCAAGGGCGTCAAGAGCTTCAAGGACGGGATGAAGGAAATCGATGACCAGGTGAACCTTTCGGACGAAGAGAAAAAGCCTGAGAAATAGGTGGACTCAGATGCGCGCAGCAGTGGCGAGATGTCCTTCTGGGACCATCTCGAGGAGCTGAGATGGACATTGCTCCGCTCGGCGATAGCTGTGTGCGCGTTCTGCGCCGCGGGCCTGGCATTCAAGGGGCCGCTTTTCGACCTGGTGCTCTGGCCCTCGAAGCCGGATTTCATTGTGTATAAATGGCTTGGCTGGAATCTCAATATGAGCCTCATCAATGTTGAGATTTCAGCCCAGTTTTTTACCCACCTCAAGGCGGCGCTCGCCGCAGGCGTGGTCCTGGCGTTTCCCTACATAATCTACGAAATCTGGAAGTTCGTCGCTCCAGCCCTGTATGAGAGGGAGAAGAAAGCAGTGGGCTCGGCATTCGCGATGTCGTCCATTTTCTTCTATCTTGGTGTGGCGGTGGGCTATTTTTTCGTGCTTCCGGTCTGCCTGCAGTTCTTTATGAACTACACCGTGAGTCCGGACATCGCCAACACCATCACCCTCAGTTCGTATATGTCGATGTTCACCTCGATGTCGCTGCTGATAGGAATAGTGTTCGAGTTCCCGACCGTCATTTCCGTGCTCTCGCGCCTTGGCGTGGTGTATCGCGGCACATTGAGGAAGGGACGCAAGTATGCAGTCATCGCGGTGCTGGTGCTTGCCGCCCTGATCACGCCCTCGGACCCTTTTTCGATGATGGTGCTGGCGCTGCCCCTGTATCTCCTGTATGAGCTTTCAATATTGATGTGCCGCAAAGAACCGGTGAAGGAAGAAGATGATATCGATTGACGACCTGACAGTTGCCTACGGAGGCTTCGTGCTCCTGGACAAGATCAATTTCCACATTTCCGAGACCGACAAGATCGGCCTCGTGGGCCGCAACGGAGCAGGGAAGTCCACGGTGATGAAACTCATAGCCGGGCTCCAGAACCCCACTTCCGGGCGGGTGGACAAACCCTCCGGCATCACCATAGGATATCTCCCTCAGCTGATGGAGCACCACAAGGGCCTCAGCGTGATGGATGAGACGATGACAGTGTTCAGCGAGACTTCCGGGCTGCAGGATGAGATCGATGCGCTGACAAAGGAGCTTGGCGAGCGAAGCGACTATGAATCAGATAGTTACTCCGAGCTTATCGAACGCCTCACGGATCTTGGCGACAGACTGGCCATAGCGCACAGCGAGCCGCCGGAGGTGCAGGCCCGCAAGACCCTCAAGGGCCTGGGATTCAAGGACGACGAACTCGACCGCAAGACCGAGACCTTCAGCCAGGGATGGAATATGCGTATCGAGCTTGCAAAAATACTGCTGCGCCGGCCCGACCTTCTGATGCTCGACGAGCCCACCAACCACCTCGACATCGAGTCCATCGAATGGCTGGAAGACTACCTTAAGGCGCGAAGGGGCAGCCTGCTCCTGGTGTCCCACGACCGCAAGTTCCTCGACAGCGTGACGAACCGCACCGTGGAAATCCTGCTCGGCCATATCCACGACTATAAAGTCCCATACACCAAGTATCTGGAACTGCGTGCCGAAAGGATAGCCCAGCAGACCGCCGCCTACGAGAATCAGCAGCGGATGATTCAGAAGACCGAAGAGTTCATCCAGGCCTTCCGCTACAAGCCCACCAAATCCAACCAGGTTCAGTCCAGGATCAAGGCGCTTGAAAAGCTTGAACGGGTGGAGATCGACGAGACCGACAACGTGCGCCTCACTGTGAAATTCCCGAAGGCCGCCCGTTCCGGTGATATTGTCTATAAGGCGTCCGGCCTGGCGGCGGGCTATCCGCAGAAAGTGGTGTTCACCGACGCCGACATCGAAATCAAGAGGGGCGAGAAGGTGGCGCTGGTGGGCCGCAACGGCGAAGGCAAGACCACGCTCATGCGGATTATCGCAGGCCAGCTGGAACCCATTGCCGGCGAGTCCCGCCTGGGACACAACGTGGACCTCGGCTATTTCGCCCAGAACCAGGAAGACGAACTCGACAAGAACGAGACCGTGTTCAGCACGCTGGACCGCATCGCCGTGGGCGACATTCGCACCAAACTTCGCGACATTCTTGCCCAGTTCCTGTTCCGGGGCGAGGATATCGACAAGCGCGTCGGAGTGCTCTCCGGCGGTGAGCGGGCGCGCCTCGGAATGGCGAGGCTGATGCTGCAGAACCACAACCTGCTGGCCCTCGACGAACCCACCAACCATATGGATATCAAGTCGAAAGACATACTGAAACAGGCCCTCGCCGCCTACGATGGCACGCTCATTGTTGTAAGCCACGACAGGGACTTCCTCGACGGGCTGGTGGACAAGCTGTATGAGTTCCGTGACGGCCACGTGCGCGAGCACCTCGGAGGGGTCTCGGCCTTCCTCTCGCGCCGCCGGCTCGAAAACCTGCAGGAACTGGAGCGCAGCGCGCAGACAAGGAAGGCGGAAGCACCGAAAGACAACAGCGTCCGGCTCGAACAAAAAGAAAAAACCAGGCAGGACCGCAAGAAAAAGAACAGAATTTCTTATCTTGAGTGCGAAATTGAAAAACTTGAGCAAAGGATGGGGGAAATCGAGAAAGTGCTCTCGGCTCCCGGACCTGAAGACGACATAATGGAGCTCACCCGCGAGTATCTTGAGCGCAAGCGCGACCTTGATGCGAAAACGGAAGAATGGGGCTCGCTTATTGAATAAAGATATGAAAAAGTTGGTCATCGCAGTTTTCTGCTGTACCCTCCTGGGAACTGCCGCATTCGGCAAGCAATACAGCATCAACCTGGCTCCTTTCAAGGGGGTCAGGATTTCCGATGAATTCAAGGTCAGCATACTGAGAGGGGGCGAATACAGGGCCCTGCTGACCGTGGAAGAAGACTATATGGAATATGTCACCTGCGCGCTCAGCGGTTCCACCCTGGAAATATCGCTTGACGAGCGCAAGGTTCCCGTGGAAGTGAAGCGCCGCTACCGCTCCAAAGGCTCTCCGGATCCGGTTTTCACTGCCATAATATATGTGCCGGACCTGATTCAGTCGGTCATCCTTGAGGATAAGGCGGTCCTGCGGGACACCGAAGACGTCTTCGACAAGGCTCGCGTGGATTTCGAACTCTCCGACAATTCTTCGGTCGAGAAACTCCTGGTCAGTTCTCTGGTTATGCGTGTTTCCCTGAAGAACAAGGCGGGCGCCGACATCAACTTCACCGGAGGCGAGTGCATCGTGGAGACCGCAAACTCTTCGACCGCCCACATCGTGGAGCAGCAGTCGGAAGTCTCCCGCTACAGCCTCCAGGGCACTTCCAAGGTCGAATCCCTCTGCACTACGGCCAACCTCAACGTCTACACCAAGGCCAACAGCACGCTCCGCGTGACCGGCAGCGGCGACAGGGCGGTGTTCGATATCAACGGCACCTCCGAGGTAGACGCTTCTGGATTTGAGGTGCCCGACGCAGTGGTGAATATGTCCAGCGTGTGCAAGCTCAGCGAAGCCGCCTACAAGACCCTTCGCGTCAATCTCAACGGCGGCTCGACCCTGTATTTCGCCAATGATCCGGCCGTGACGATAGAGAACATCCGTTCCGCGTCTATGTCCCGGATATCGTCCGGCAGAAACAGCACGACAAAATTGTAAAACATATTAGTGAGAGAACTATTCAGAAATGAACCAGACTACCTTTGATTTCCTTGATTCGATACAAGTCACTCTGAACGCCGGCGGGATGAACACCATCAACATCGTGCTGGCGTTCGTCATGTTCGGAGTTGCCCTGGGCATCAAGCCCGGAATGTTCGTGGAAGTGTTCCGCAAGCCCAAGTCGGTCATTCTCGGCATGTGCTGCCAGCTGATAATACTGCCTTTGTTCACCTTCCTCCTTGCCATCCTGCTCGGGGGCAACATCAACTGGTCTATGGCCCTGGGCATGATCCTGGTGGCGTCCTGCCCCGGAGGCAACATTTCCAATTTCATGTCTTCGCTGTCGAAGGCAAACATAGAGCTCTCCGTGAGCCTGACGGCAATCAGCACCGCCCTCTGCGTGCTCATGACCCCGTTCAACTTCTGGCTCTACGGCAATCTCTACCTAAAGTATGCGAGCATCAGTGCCGACGTGCCCCAGCTTGTGATCCCGCTGTGGGACGTCTTCAAGACCATCGTCATCCTCCTTGGCATACCCCTCTGCCTCGGCATGCTCACATCCCACTTCCTCCCGAAGGTGGCGGAAAAGCTGAAGAAGCCCCTCCAGTGGCTGAGCATCATTTTCTTCATTGCCATGGTGGTGCTGTCTTTCTGGAGCAACAGGGATGCCTTCCTGAAGTGCATCCAGTACATTTTCCTGATTGTGCTAATCCACAACCTGCTCGCGCTGGCCATAGGTTTCACGACCGCAAGCGCCTTCAGGCTTCCGGCCCGCGACCGCAGGACCCTGACCATCGAGACGGGCATACAGAACAGCGGACTGGGACTTGCACTGCTGCTGGGCACCAGTATTTTCGCCGGCCTTCCCCCGCATGGAGGAATGCTTGTGATCACCGCCTGGTGGGGCGTCTGGCACATAGTCAGCGGTTTGACCGTCAGCAGCATCTTCCTTCTCTCCGAAAGAAAGAAAAAAGCTTGAACTAAACGACGATATGACACTAAAACGCTTATTCTGCCTGCTGCTTCCGCTGGCACTGATCGCTTGTGAGCCGAAGCCAGTGGAAGAGCCGGAAGAACCTGGGACTGAACAGCCCGAACCCGAACCCGAACCTGAGCCCGAGCCGGAACCGGAGCCTGCGGTGCATGTCGACCCCGTGGCCCTTTCTTTCGTGGAAAAGGGCAAGTACGACATCACGATGTCTTTCGACCCGGAGGCAGGGGAGTATCTCCTCACGACCACCGGCACGGATCCCTATATCTACACCGCCGGCCTGGAGGCCGGCCTCGAGGAGCAGCACCGCATCCTGTCGTTCGAGTACCAGTGCAACAGCGGCATCGACGACCTGCAGGTATTCTACGGCAAAAGCATCACGGAGGCCCGATCCCGTCATTTCGGTGCCATTCCCTCCACGATCGGCAGCGCCTGGAAAGAGTATTCATGCAGCATCGCATCCGACCGCATCGCCCATAACTGGGGCAGCACCGGAGACAACCTCCGGCTGGATTTCGGCACGAAGAAAAACGTCAAGATCCACATCCGGAATTTCCGGCTGCGCGAAATGAATGATGCCGAGCTCAAGGCCTATGAAGAAGAACTCGGCAAGGCACAGGGCAAGGAAGCGGAAGCCGGACGCATATCAGCTTATCTTTCAAAGAATTACCCTTGCTTGATCTCGTCCGTTGTGATAAGTGCGACACAAGTCACGGTCAAAGGCCGCACCGACGGCGGCAGCGGCTACTGCCTGGCGGACATCGGCCCGTGGGAAAGCCTCACCGAGCTGAAATCTTTCCCGCAGAAGACGGCCATATCCAGCAGTTCATTCACAATCACCCTCCCGCGTACCGTGGCCCGCGACGGCCTGCCCGCCTACGACCGCGTGCTCTCTCGTTTTGCAGTGGTGAAGGTGGAGGGCGGCAGCCAGACCCTTTGCTCCCACGCCCGCTATGCCGATGAAATATATGCTCCCGGCAAGCCTGCAGAGCAGAAACCAAAGACCAAGAAGGGACTTGGGGGCTTCGTCATCAACGGCAACCTGTCCGACCTCGACAAGCTCGGCATCACGAGCGTGACAGTGAACATAGTGCTGAACTCCGTCGTGAACACCGTCAGAAGCGGCAACTACACCGTGGAGCATCAGTTCGGCGGCGTGACCTACTATATGGACAAGGGCTACACCGGCCAGCTCGACAAGATAATGGCCGAATGCCGCAAGCGCGGGATCGTGGTGTCCGCCATACTGCTCAACCGCCAGTCGGACACCAATTCCAAGGCGACCGCGCTGATGAAGCACCCGGAAAACGACGGAGGCAACTACAGTATGCCCAACCTCACCCGGGCTGATGCCGTCAATGTGTATGCCGCCGCCCTGGACTACCTCGCAAGCCGCTATTCATCAGATACCTACGGCCGTATCCACCACTGGATCATGCACAACGAGGTGGACTTCCAGAAGGAATGGACCAATATGGGAGACCAGCCCGAATGGCGCTATATGGACAGCTATGTGCGCTCCATGCGCATCTGCCACAATATCGCCCATAAGTATGATCCCGGCGCATCCGTGTTGATATCCCTGACCCACAGCTGGGCGAGGGCGGAGGGCCAGTATGCATCGAAGAGCCTGCTGGAGGATCTCTGCAGATACAGTGCGGCCGAAGGCGACTTCCTCTGGGGCGTGGCTGCTCATCCCTATCCCCAGTCCCTGATGAAGCCGGAATTCTGGAAAGACGACACCCGCGCCACCTATTCGGACGCTTCGGAATTCTGCACCTTCAAGAACCTGGAAGTGGTCAGCGGCTGGGTGTCGGAGAAGGGCCATTTCTACAAGGGTGAAAAGAAGCGCATACTCTTCCTTTCCGAGAACGGCACGAATTCCCCTTCCTACAGCGAAGCCGACCTCTCGAAGCAGGCTGCCGGCGCCGCCTGGGCCTGGAAGAAGGCCGCAGCCCTCTCGGGCATAGACGGCATACAGTGGCATAACTGGCAGGACAACAGGGCGGAAGGCGGCCTGCGCATAGGCCTGCGCCGTTTCCCGGACGACAAGGACGATCCCGGCGGCTGCAAGCCTGCCTGGTATGTGTGGGAAGCAGCAGGCACGGACAAAGAGGAGTCGGTGTTCGCTCCCTACCTCTCCGTGATAGGAATCAATAACTGGGCAGAGATTTTCAACTGAGTTCGCTCAGTTCCAGCCAGCGGGTCTCCTTCTCGTCGAGAGCGATACGGTTCGCCTCATAGCGGGAGGAGACCTCCGTTATTTTCTGGTAGTCCAGGGTGCCGCCCTCCAGCAGGGCCTCGAGCTCTTTTTGCTCGGCGCCAAGGGCGTCGATGTCAAGTTCCAGCTGCTCAAGTTCCTTCTTCTCTTTCCAGCTGAGCTTGCGCGGACCCTCCGCTTTCTCCTTCTTCACTTCTTTCGGCGCCGCTTTTTGAACGCGCTCCTCCTTGCGGAGGTCTTCGATGAACGACCTGTACTCGGAATAACCTCCGATGAAATCTTTTATGACGCCGCCCCCGCAGAACACGAAAAGGTGGTCCACCAGGCGGTCGAGGAAGTGGCGGTCGTGGGTGACTATGATCAACGTGCCCTTGAAGTCCAGCAGGTACTCTTCCAGGATGTTGAGGGTCACGATGTCGAGGTCGTTGGTGGGCTCGTCCAGTATCAGCAGGTTGGGCTCCTGCATCAGCACGGTGAGCAGGTACAGGCGGCGTTTTTCGCCTCCGGAGAGGCGCCCGATGCGGTTGTTCCACATCTCGTGGGGGAAGAGGAACTTTTCCAGCAGGCGGGTGCTCTGGACGGTTTCGAGCACGGTGTCGTCGTCCGGAAGTGAGAGCCCGTCCTGCCTGTAGTAGCCGATGCGCACTGACTCGCCGCGCTTAATCGCGGGATTGTCGCTTGTGGCGAGCAGGTCGAGGAAGGTGGTCTTGCCTATGCCGTTGCCGCCCACTATGCCCACGCGCTCGTAGCGCTGGAAATTGTAGGTGAAGTGGCTGATTATCGGTTTGCCGCCCCAGTCGAAACAGAGGTCCCTGCAGTCGATGACCTGCTTTCCCAGGTAGCCTCCTCCGGCAATGCCTTCGAGGGTGATGTTGGACGTAGTGTATGCTGCTGAAGCGCGTTCCTTGAGTTCCAGGAAGGCCTGTTTGCGGTATTTTGCCTTGCCGCTGCGGGCGCAGGGGGTGGCGTGTATCCATTCCAGCTCGCGGCGCAGGACGTTGCGCACCCTGTCGGTCTCGGCGTTGTAGTTGCTGATGCGTTCGTCCCGTTTTTCAAGGAAAGTCTCATAGTCGCCGCGGTAGATGTAGATGGCGCCATGGTCCATTTCCATTATGGTGTTGCACACGCGGTCGAGGAAATAGCGGTCGTGGGAAACCATGAACAGGGTGCAGCGGGAGCGTTTGAGGGCGTTTTCCAGATACTCTATGGCATCGAGGTCCAGATGGTTGGTGGGCTCGTCCATTATCAGGAATTCGGCCTCCTTTGCAAGCATCTGGGCTATGGCCACGCGCTTCACTTCGCCTCCCGACAGGGCGCCCATAATCTGGCCGGGCTTCAAGCCCAGTTCATCCAAAATGCGGCGCACGCGCAGCTGCTCCTCGAAATCGTCGGTGTGCAGCTGCTCTTCTATCGAGGCCGAGGGATTGAATTCGTATTCCTGTTCCAGGAAGGCGATGCGGATATCCTTCAGGAAGGTTATCTTCCCGCCGGAGTCGGATTTGTCCTTGCCTGCCAGGATTCGCAGCAGGGAAGTCTTGCCGGTGCCGTTCGGAGCCACGAGGGCGATTTTGTCTCCCTCGTTGATGTTGAATCCTATGTGGTCGAAGAGGACCTTTGTGCCGTAGGATTTGGATATGTTCTCAATCTGCAGGAACGATGGCATCGCCGGTCAACCGTCACTTCTTGTATATCTTGTCGAGGGTGACGGACTGGTCCCATCTGTAGATGGTCGGGTCGTCGAGGGTGGCGTCGATTATGCGGCGCTTGCCCAGCACCACGTTGGTTTCGAGGAATGCCTTCTGAATCGGCCAGGTGGGCACCATATTGGCGGCTATGTCGTGGCCGACGCCGAGATAGCGGAAGATCTGATAGCAGTATCCTTTCTTTGAAAACACGTCTTTCACCAATGCACTGCTTCCATAGAATCCGAAACGGCCGAAAGCGGTCTTGTTGTAATTCACCGCTCCGTCGTCAGTGCCGTGGAAAAGCAGCTGGGGGCCGGGCTCCGAGAGGTATGCCGGCACGCCGCTGTCCGACATGATGGCGCCGGCAAAGGACATCAGGCCCTTGAAACGGAATCCTTCGGGAAGAATGGCGGTGCGCCCGGTGGGGGAGCAGGTCTCCAGCATGCAGCCGAGGGATATTATGGCCCCGGCGGACGAGCCGGAGATGACCAGGTTGTCCGGGTCTATGCCGAGGGCGTCCTTGTTGTCGATTATGTAGCGTATGGCTGCGAACACGTCTTCCACGCCCATATCCACGGCTTTCTTGGTATTCTTGGCGCTGTCGAGTATGTGGAAAAGGTCGAATTTCATCTTGACGCCTTTAAGGCCGAGCCGGTAGTCGACGGACACGACTCCGTAGCCGTCGTCGGTCAGGAGCTTGAACCAGGGAAGATAGAACTTGTCGTTCCTGCTTCCCATTATGAATCCCCCGCCGAACACGAACACTATTGTGGGCTTCTCCTTGTCGCCTATGCGGGTCTCGGAGTCCGGAGCCGGACGGTAGTGGTCGATGTAGAGGTCGCAGGTGTCGCGGCTTGCCACGAGATAAGTGCCTTCAAGCTTCTGGGCTGCCGCACCGAGGCTCAAAAAAATAAAAATAGTGATTGCCAGATATTTGCGCATAAATCTTTTGTTATATCTTTGCAAAGATAATATCAATTGAATAGATTCGCAAAATGAAAAAAGGTATTCTTGCAGCAATTCTGGGGCTTTCCGTCCTTGCCTGCCCCCTTCTCTACTTCACGGTCGGTCCGGTTCTGGATCCCGACCAGGTGAAGGTCTTAAAGACCATATTGATCATAATGGCGTGCAGCGGCCTGTTCTGCTTCGTGGTGGGGGAACTCACCGGCAACAACAGCCAGATGGACAAGCTCTGGAGCATACTCCCGGTTGTGTATGTGTGGATCATTGCTGCCGGCGGAGGATTCACCCCCCGTCTTCTTGTGATGGCGGTCCTGGTCACCCTCTGGGGAATACGCCTGACCTTCAATTTCGGACGCAAAGGGGCCTACAGCATAAAGTTCTGGACCGGCACTGAAGACTACCGCTGGTCTGTGCTTCGGGCGAAGAAAGAGTTCCAGCCCCATTGGAAGTGGATGCTGTTCAACCTCTTTTTCATAAGCATCTACCAGAATGCCCTTGTGCTGATGATCACATTCCCGGCCCTCGTGGCGATGCGTTCGGACAAGCCTTTCGGCGTGGTGGACTGCGTTGCCGCGGCATTGCTCCTTTGCTTCCTTGTGCTGGAGACTGTAGCTGATGAGCAGCAGTGGAAGTTCCAGACTGAAAAGTGGCGTATGATAAACGAAGGCAAGAGCCTGGATTCCCTTCCTGAGCCTTATTGCAAGGGCTTCAATACCACTGGATTATGGGGCGTCAGCCGCCATCCCAACTACCTTGGCGAGCAGGGCATCTGGTGCTCTTTCTATATCTTCTCCATCGGCGCCGGCATCGGTATCTTCAACTGGAGCATCATCGGAGCACTCCTTCTCGTCGTCCTGTTCCTCGGAAGCTCATCCTTCGGCGAGGAAATCAGCAGATCCAAGTATCCTCTCTACGCCGACTACTGCCGCAAGGTCAACCGCTTCATTCCCGGAAAGCATTTCTGATAAAAAGATTTCGCCTAAATGAAAATAGTTTTCCTTGATGCCGCCACGATGGGCGATGCCTCCCTTGCCGAAATTGCAGCCCTCGGCGAGCTTGTCTGCTACCAGAAGTCCACGGCTGCCGAAGCCCGCGGGCGGGTGGCTGACGCCGATGTCGTGATCCTCAACAAAGTGGTGGTGGACAAAGACTTTCTGGATGCCGCCCCGAAACTGCGGCTGGTCTGTGAAAGCGGCACGGGCATCAACAACATAGACACCGGCCTGTGTGCCGAAAGGGGAGTGCTTGTGCGCAATGTAGCCGGCTATTCGACCGATTCCGTGGCACAGATTGCCTGGATGCATATCCTGAACCTTGCCGGCCTGGCGTTCCACTACAATGAGTATGCTCGTGACGGCCGCTACACCGCCGCGGGCATTCATGTCGACGCCGGGCATCCATACACCGAGCTTGCCGGCAAGACGCTGGGCATCGTGGGGATGGGCGCGATCGGGCGCAAGGTTGCCACCATCGCAGGGGCCTTCGGGATGAGTGTGATCTATTATTCCACCTCCGGCACGTCCCACTGCAGTGAATACCCTTCGGTTTCCCTGGATGAACTGTTGGAGCGTTCGGATGTCATCACCATACACGCGCCCTATAATTCCAGCACGGCCGGCCTTATCGGCTACAAGGAGCTCTGCAAGATGAAACCAAGCGCTTTCCTGGTTAATACTGGCCGTGGCGGAATTGCAGTTGAAGCCGATCTGGTGCGTGCCGTCGATGAGGAAAGGATTGCCGGAATCGGCATAGACGTCTATGAGAAGGAGCCCCTTACCCTCGACCATCCCTATCTTCACTCCAGGCATCCCGAGCGCATTCTCCTGACGCCGCACATTGCCTGGTACAGCAGGGAAGCGCGCGCACGGCTTGCCAGCGCCATTGCGGAAAATATCAAGAAAGGTTGGTAAGCTTTTAAAAAATTTGGGCGGTAAAAGTTTTTTTAGTAGTTTTGCATCCGCTTTCGGGGTACTAGCTCAGTTGGTAGAGCGTTAGGTTCGCAATCTAAAGGTCAGGGGTTCGATCCCCCTGTGCTCCACAAGACAAAGGATTTGAGGTTACTCATTTCCTTTTTTTGTTTGTTCCTGTTTTTGCCCCAATTCTTACAACAACTTTATGGCTATATTGGCGCAGGCCTCTGCATCCGCCAGCGCGTGGTGATGCTGCTTCAGATCGAAGCCGCAAGCGGCTGCCACGGTCTGAAGCTGATGGTTGGGCAGCAGATTCCCGTAATGCCTCCGAGAAGCTGCCAGCGTGTCGTGGAATTCGTAATCGGGGTAATCCATCTGGTACACCTTGAAGACCTCTTTCAGGCATCCTTCGTCAAATGCACTGTTGTGCGCAACCAACGGAAGGCCTTCAATTTTCGGCGCTATCTTCTCCCACACGTACGGGAACACCGGGGCGTCTTCCGTGTCCTCCGGCCCCAGCCCGTGTACCTGCCGGCAGAACCACTGGTAGTACTCCGGCTCCGGGTGGATCAGGCTGTAGAATGAATCCACGATCCGGCCGTCGCGTACGATCACGACGCCCACGCTGCACACGCTGCTGCGGCACTCGTTGGCGGTTTCGAAGTCTATCGCTGCGAAGTCTTTCATACTCCGTATCGTTTTGCCATTGCCTTTACCTGATCTGCAATTTCTTGACGGAACGCCTCCGGAGCCATCACTTCCACATCAGCCCCGTGTCTAAGCACTTCCTGCCTGAAATCGTATGTGGGGGCCAGACGATAACTAAACACCGTGTACTTATCCGTGGACTCTTCTTCAACTTTTTTCTGGGATGAATGAAGCGATGTAGGGCTAGTCTGACGGCAGCTACCTCGCCGACCTTGTATGGATCTTCTTCCCGTTACGGTCCCAGGTGTATACCCAGTTACCGTTACGGGATGTAAAGGTATCTCCCGCAACGCCCGTAACATCACCAATGGTGCTTGCACTGAGCGTCTTATACTTCTTGCCCTCGGCATCCCAAAGGTAAACCCAACTGCCGTTACGTGACACGAAGAATGTCGCGCTGTACCCCATAACTTCTCCGACAGTGCTGGCGCTGAGGGTTTTATACTTCTTTCCGTGTTCATCGAACATGTAGATCCAAGAGCCGTTCCGCTCGACGCTGGAAATCTGGTGCGCATTAGTAGCCATCATCAAACCAATAAGGGCAAGTGTTAAATACTTCATCATGTTGAAGCAAATTTAGTGAATTAATCTGATATCATTGCCAGAAACAATTCGATAATCAGACACCTTTTGTTGTAATACGGAATACAACGTCCATTTTGCTACAGATCCCGACCTTGGCGAAGATCTGTACGATCGAATGATCTGCAGCCAATAGCATACAAAAATTTGGTAAATCAGAAAAAAGTGCATATTTTTGCACCAACAAGAAAAGACCTGCGCAACATGAAGTCTTAAGTTCCTACTTGAGGGGTTAGTAGTGTTGGTGGAGCTTTTCTTTTTTTATGCCTTTTTCTCCCGGAACTCTGCAGGAACGAATTTCCAATGACGGTACGGCACCCTCCAGTGGCCGCGGCCGGTCTCCGGCTGCGTGTTCTCGTAAACGTTGAAGCCCGACTATCTATCCTTTCTTCCGCCAGAACCGGGAAGTGATGTCCTCGCGATGGTAGTAGAGGCGCTGATTTGTGCTGCGATTGTCCAGCGGACCACGGGCCTCGATGTAGGGGCCCGTCTTCACATAGTCGAAGACGGTGTAGAACTCATCCTCCACGCTCTCCCTGCCGCTGTAGACTGCGGTCTCAATGCCGGGATAGGATTCTTTTATATGCCGGGCCAGACGGAACAGCGCCTCGGTGTCGCGGCCCTCGCCAAGGAAGAGGAAGCAGGTAATGCCGAAATTGTCGGCGATGAGTTTGTCGATTATCCCCGTGGTCAACTCTTCTCCTATGTCGTTGCGGAGGAAGGGGGAGTGGCATCCCGGGCAATTACCCCGGCAGTTGGAGATTTCAACTGCCAGGGTAACGCGGTCGGGTATTTCCTCGATGACGGTGTCCGTCAGGGAGGGTATGTATTTAAGCATTCTCCTGCTCCTTGGGAGCGTAGAAGCGCTTGCCGGCTTCGATCTGGCGGGGCTCCGCGAATGAGGAGACGCGCTTCAGGTAACCGATCACACGGGTCAGATAGTCAAGGTTTTCGCTGCCGCACTTGGGGCACTTGGTGAGGGTGTCCTTGCTGATGTAACCGCAGTCGTTGCAGACCGTGTTGCGGCAGTTGAATGTGAAGTAGTTGGTGCCGTAGTGGGCTGCCACCTTCAGCAGCTGGCGGTACTGGTCCTTGCTGAGATGCTCGGCAATGTTCATATGGAGGGCGGAACCGCCGTCGAGGTACTTGACGAAATCCTCGCCGTGAAGCTTGAACTTGTCTATCATGGACACGTTCACGTCTTCGGGATTGTAGAAGTAGGAGCTGTAGAGGTTGTGCTTGTCGGAGACGAAATAACCGTCCTTCTTGTCCCATTTGTAGTTCTTGGCGGCAAGGTTCTCGGCCGGCACGAATTCGGTGTTGAACATGGCGTCGGAGGTGCGGTCCTTGCGGTTGGCGATATTGATGGTCTCGAGGATGGTGTTCACGAATGCGCCGTATTCGGGGTTCGGGGACACTTCGAGCCCAAGGAACTCGGCGGCCTCGGTCAGGCCGTTGACGCCCACTGTGAGATACTGGCGCTTCATGTCAATGAAGCCGGCCTTGTAGACGTCGAGCATCTCGGCTTTCAGGAAGTCCTTGATGATTTCGTTGAAAGCGATCTGGTATTTGTGGACGCGCTCGGTCATCTCGCGTATGTCCTTGGCAATAAAGTTGGTGTAGAGGTCGTCCTTGTCGTAGAAGTTGCTGACGGGATTCAGGGGCTTGCCGGCCTCGAGGTGGACGCCGCGGCGCTCGGCGAAGTAGCGGCGCACGGAATCCTGGATGAGGCGGTTGAGGTTGATGGTCATGACCGACTTGGAACCGGTGCTCACGGAGGCGGTGCCCATCGAGTACTGGTGGGTGGTGTGGTTGTGGGACTCGTCGCTCATATCCTTCAGGGAGTTGCGCAGACGGCAGCAGCTGGAGAGGGAGTCGGGACTGTTGGACAGATAGCAGAAGAAGCTGTGCCCCTTCGCCCACATTTCAGCGGTGAAGTCGGCGTAATCCTTGTCGGCGAAATCGTCGCCGCCGTCGGTGAGAAGGGCCATGGTCTCGACCGGGAAGGTGAGGATATAATGGTTGCGCTCCTCATTGAACCAGTTCATAAAGTGCCTCTGCAGCCAGTCGAGGGTCTCCCACTTGGGGGCGGTGCCGTCGGGGAAACGGAAGTCTCCGAACACACCTTCGAAGTAGGGCTTGTCGAAGTAGCCGATGTTCCAGAACACCGTCTGGTAGCCGCGGTTGCCGGCAGGCATGTTCATGGAGTGGACGACCTGCTGGAAGTAGTTGTCTATCACCTTGGTGAGGGTGCGCTTCTTGATGTTCAGTTCAACTACGTCCTCGAGGTGTTCGAGGTAGTCGTCGCCGTAGTCCTTGCGGATGAAGTAGTCGAAGTACATCAGGAATTCAGGGGTCGCGACGGCGCCCATGAACTGATAGGATACGGAATAGACAAGGTTGATGAACTCGCCGCAGAAGCTCTTGAGGTCGGTGGGGGCCACTGACACACCGCCGAGCTCCTTGAGGCCGCTGACGAGGAAGGGATACATGGTGATGGCCACGCAGTAGGGGAAACCGGGGGTGCCGCTTTCGTCGTGCTTGTAGAGGACGTGGGATTC
>JAEEGH010001959.1_pt1 | contig 57464 bp, 53 predicted proteins | sample 9134181 | NCBI WGS metagenome assembly JAEEGH01 (sample SAMN16246544, study PRJNA631951) | gut metagenome | biome: gut microbiome; feature: rumen; material: DP-attached | host: Bos | place: Iran: Karaj | collected 2018-10 | reverse complement strand
GGCAGAAAGATGTCAGCCCAGGGCAGCGCCCTGGGTGTTGAAATGCCGCGGCAAATGACGCTCTGTAAGAGCAAAAGCACTAAAACACAAAGCTTTTGCCCCTTTAGGGCGCATTCTACCATTGCGCCATAAACCCAGGGCGCTGCCCTGGGCTGACATCTTAATGGCCTTACAGGCCGAATTTACCGGACACCACTATTTTTATTTGCTGTTTCTATTCGCAGTGACAGGTCGGAAGCCTCATAGCCCGAGGCGACTTGGGCTGTTGGCTGATGGCCTGGAGGGTTGTTTGGAAGGTGTCATTTCACTCCCGACAAGCCCTTTTTGCTATTTGTGAGCGGAGCCTCTTGTTCCCGTATTTTCCCTGATATAGGCGCAATTTGCCTTTGTTCCCTGCGCATTCAAGCACGATTATGTGCAAAAGCGGCAAATATGAAGTATTTTGAATTTAATAATTTTGAATTTAGAATAAATCTTTGTATCTTTGCAGCCGTTTTTTAACAGGAGGCTACTTATGGAACTTGATGTATTGACAGCCGTTTCGCCCATCGACGGACGATACAGAGGCAAGACGGAAGCATTGGCGGCGTACTTTTCAGAATACGCTCTGATTCGTTATCGCGTTCGCGTTGAGGTGGAGTATTTCATCGCGCTCGCACATCTGCCGCTCCCTCAATTGAAGGATATTCCCGTCAGCGACGACCAGCTGCGAGACATCTACCGTAATTTCTCGGAACAGGACGCCCAGCGGGTGAAGGACATCGAAATGGTGACCAACCATGATGTGAAGGCTGTGGAGTACTTCATCAAGGAAAAATTCGACGAATTGGGTGGCCTGGAGCAGTACAAGGAGTTCATCCATTTCGGCCTCACGAGTCAGGACATCAACAACACGAGCGTGCCCCTCAGCATCAAGGAGGCTCTGGAACAGGTGTATTACCCCCTCATCGAGGAGCTGATAGCGCAGTTGCAGACCTATGCGGAGGAGTGGAAAGACGTTCCCATGCTTGCCAAGACACACGGTCAGCCCGCAAGCCCCACGCGATTGGGCAAGGAGGTGATGGTCTTCGTCTATCGCCTGAAACGCCAGCTCGAGATGCTCCGTGCTTGCCCGCTCACGGCCAAGTTTGGCGGAGCGACAGGCAACTTCAACGCCCATCATGTGGCTTATCCCGGTTACGATTGGCGTGCTTTCGGACGTCAGTTCACGAGCGAAAGTCTCGGCCTTGAGCGCGAAGAGTACACCACGCAGATAAGCAATTACGACTGCCTCGGAGCGGTGTTCGACGCCATGAAGCGCATCAACACCATCATCATCGACCTCGACCGCGACTTCTGGCAATATGTCTCGATGGAGTATTTCCGTCAGAAGATCAAGGCAGGCGAAGTAGGGTCGAGCGCCATGCCTCACAAGGTGAATCCTATCGATTTCGAGAACTCCGAAGGCAACCTCGGCATCGCCAACGCCATCCTGTCGCACCTCAGCATGAAGCTGCCCATCAGCCGCCTGCAACGCGACCTGACCGACAGCACCGTGCTTCGCAACGTCGGCGTACCCGTGGGGCACATGCTCATCAGCATCAAGAGCACCTTGAAGGGTTTGCGAAAACTCGTCCTCAACGAAGAAGCCATCCGTCGCGACCTCGAGGGCTGCTGGGCAGTCTGCGCAGAAGCCATCCAGACCATCCTGCGCAGAGAAGCCTATCCGCATCCCTACGAAGCCCTCAAGGCTTTGACAAGAACCGGCAAAGGCATCGACGAGGCAACCATCAAGAACTTTATCGAGGAGCTGAACGTCAGTGAATCCGTGAAGGAAGAGCTGCGTGCCATCACTCCTTACACTTATACAGGTATTTAAAACATAAAGAAAGAAATGATCAACGAAAAAGAAAACTGGAGAGACAAGTTCTCCGAAGAGAGCGGAGGCCGCCGAGAGGGCTATCGTCCGCAGGGTAACAACGAAGGTTATAATGGCTACGGACGTCCGATGCGCCCCCGCTACAACCGCCCGTCCTACAACAGCAACCAAGGTCAGGGAGGCTATCAGTCTCGTCCTCGCTACAACCATGAAGGCGGCTATCAGCAGAGAGAAGGCTATCAGCCCCGCGAAGGCGGTTATCGTCCAAGATACAATAATAATAATGGCGAAGGCGGATACCAATCTCGTCCCAGATATAACAATAATAATGGCGAAGGCGGCTATCGTCCACGCTACAATCGCGAAGGCGGCTACCAGCAGAGAGAAGGCGGCTACCAGTCCCGCGAAGGTTACTCTCCCAAAGGGGGAGGCAGAGGCGGCTACCGTCCTCGCACCCAAGGCTACAATCCCCATGCCAAGTACAGCCTCAAGAAGCAAATCGAGTATAAGGAAGCAAACTATGATCCCGATGCACCAATCCGCTTGAACAAGTACCTTGCAAATGCAGGTGTCTGCTCGCGCCGAGAGGCAGACGACTTCATTGCGGCTGGCGTCGTAAAGGTCAATGGCGAGATTGTCACAGAGCTCGGCACCAAGGTGAAGCGCTCGGATGCAGTCCTCTTCCACGACCAATTGGTAAACATCGAGAAGAAGGTTTACATCCTGCTCAACAAGCCCAAAGATTATGTCACGACGAGCGACGACCCCCAGAACCGCAAGACGGTAATGGACCTTGTGAAGGGTGCTTGTCGCGAACGCATCTATCCAGTAGGCCGCCTCGACAGAAACACTACCGGCGTGCTCCTGCTCACGAATGATGGCGAGCTGGCCACCAAGCTGACGCACCCTCAGTTCCTCAAGAAGAAGATATACCATGTGTTCCTCGACAAGAACGTTACTGCAGCCGACATGCGGCAAATAGCAGATGGCATAGAGCTTGAGGACGGCGAGATTCATGCAGATGCCATCGACTATGCCAGCGAGACAGACCGCAAGCAGGTGGGCATCGAGATTCACAGCGGAAGGAACCGCATCGTGCGTCGCATCTTCGAGCATCTCGGCTACAAGGTCACCAAGCTCGACCGCGTTTACTTTGCAGGCCTCACCAAGAAGAATGTCCGTCGCGGCGACTGGCGCTTCCTCACCGAGCAAGAGGTGAATATGCTGAGGATGGGGGCTTTTGAATAGTTCAGAGTTTAAAGTTTAGAGTTTAGTGTTTAGAGTTAAGAGTTATTATATGAAACGTACTAAAGTTATTGATGCTCTGAAGAGCACAGCATACGGGAGCGAAATCTGCGTGAAAGGTTGGGTTCGCTCAAAGCGTGGCAGTAAAGGCATTTTCTTCATTGCCCTGAACGATGGTTCGACAATCAAGAACATTCAGATTGTGGGCGACGATGCCAATTTCGACGAGGAGACGCTGAAGCGCATCACTACGGGGGCTTGCCTCAGCGTAGTGGGCAAACTCGTTGAGAGCCCCGCAGCCGGACAGGCAAGCGAGGTGCAGGCCACATCCATCGAGATTCTGGGCGACTGCGACAACACCTATCCTCTGCAGAAGAAAGGGGCAAGTTGGGAATACCTCCGCACGGTGGCACATCTGCGTCCACGCACCAACACCTTCGGAGCCATCCTGCGCATCCGTCACAACATGGCGATGGCCATCCACACTTACTTCCACGAGCACGGTTACTTCTACTTCCACACGCCGCTCATCACGGCTTCGGATTGCGAAGGCGCAGGCAACATGTTCCAGGTGACGACCAAGAACCTCTATGACCTCAAGAAGGACGAGCAAGGCAAGATAATCTACGACGACGATTTCTTTGGCGAGCAGACTTCCCTGACCGTCAGCGGTCAGCTTGAGGGCGAGCTTGGCGCAACGGCTCTCGGTGCCATCTACACCTTCGGCCCCACCTTCAGGGCTGAGAACAGCAACACGCCCCGCCATCTTGCCGAGTTCTGGATGATTGAGCCGGAGGTGGCGTTCCTCGATCAGGAGGAGCTGATGGACCTCGAGGAGGACTTCATCAAGTACTGCGTCAAGTGGGCTTTGGACAACTGCAAGGACGACCTTGAGTTCCTCAACAAGATGATCGACAAGACCCTCATCGAGCGTCTGGAAGGCGTGCTGAAGGAGACCTTCGTCCGCCTGCCTTATACCGAAGGCATCCGCATCCTGCAGGAAGCAAAGGCGAACGGCAAGAAGTTCGAGTTCCCCTGCGAATGGGGCGACGACCTTGCCAGCGAGCACGAGCGCTACCTCGTGGAGGAACACTTCAAGAAGCCCGTCATCATGACCGACTATCCGCGTTCCTTCAAGTCCTTCTACATGAAGCAGAATCAAGAGACGGCCGATGGCGGCAGCGTTGGCTACAAGGGCGCCGTTGCCCCAGGCCCGACGATGCAGGGCACCGATGTGCTCTTCCCATCCATCGGCGAGATTATCGGCGGTTCTGTCCGCGAGGAGAACTACGACAAGCTGATGGCAGAGGTGGACCGCCGCGGCATGGACCTGACGCACCTCTGGTGGTATCTCGACACCCGCAAGTACGGCTCATGCCCGCATGCAGGCTTCGGCCTCGGCTTCGAGAGGCTCATCCTCTTCGTCACAGGCATGCAGAACATACGCGACGTCATTCCGTTCCCAAGGACACCTCGCAACGCCGAGTTCTAAAAACAATAAAGCACACAGCCTTGAGTTGTGTGCTTTATTCTTTCTGGTCCGTATGAGAATGTTCGCGGATTAGCTCGTCTATTTTCTGGGGAAGCTCATGCTTCTCTACCTTACGGATGGTTCTTCTCAGGTTCCACTTGCTGGCTCTTTCCGAGATGGTGACCGAGTGTGAGGCCTTGCCGTTTCTGTGGACATACTTCAGCGTCCACTTCAGGTCGTACACTGTGTCCTGATAGATCTCACAGCTTCTGGACATGAGAACTTTCTTGTGTGGCCCGACCTTCTTGTCGCCAGACCATATCTTGAGTAATATGTTGTTTAAGAATGTATCGAACATCCTCGCTATTTTTACCGCAAAGGTAGCAAAATTTCTCCAAAGTTCAAATAATAATAGGCAATAAATGGGGTAAAATTTTCTGATTTGACAGAAAATGCTTCAATTTAGCTCGTCAAGTCCCATGAAATGGGGCTTTTCGACTTATTTGGAGCCTCGTTTTCGGCCCCCTTGTGCGAGCCTTCAAAACGCCGCCTGCGGCGATGGCAATCCCCGCGTGCGGCGATGGGCATTTCCGCGTGCGGCGTTGGGCATCGCCGCAGCCGGCGTTTTCAACCCCTCCATAAGGGCAGGAAAAACCCGTTACGAAGAATCCCCGAAACGCCTTTGCGAATCGGGGATTCCCTATGTTCTGTCGGTCAGACAATGGGATGGGCCGGAAGTTTATTCTTCGTTGCCCCAAATGTCCCAGGCATCGTCTTCTTTTGTCAATGCCTTGTCTCCGCTAACGGTTGTGCCGCTGATGATAGGCAGACTCTCTGCAAGCATCTGAGCTGCCTCAGCCTCTTCAATCTTAATTGCAGGTGCTAAATACTTCTTCATATTGATATATATATTATTATTATATTAATAATGTAGTAACCTCCTCCTTCTTCCTCCTTGCGGGGCGACAGGGTGTTACCCCGTCGCTCCGAAGGGAAAGAGTTGGTTTTTTACTTCAGCACTTTCTTGCCGTTGACGATGTTCACGCCATTCATAGCCTTGCCAATGCGCTGGCCGGCGAGGTTGAAGATAACCTCGTCTTTCTCGTTGGCAAAGATGCCAGAGATAGCGGTGGGATCATCATCCTCAACAGGATAGAAGGGCTTAACGTGGCCACCGTCTTCACCCAGGTAGAGATAACCCTTACGAGCTGGGATGATGGAACCTGCTCTTGCCTTGTAGAAGCCTAAGCCTTCTTCGCCGTCAGCAAGTACATACTGGCTACCGTCGGCCTCCAATGGGGCGTAAGTGGGATACAGGTTGTTTCCGGGAATGTAAAGCTCATTCATTCCTTCTGCACGAGCCACTTCGTATGTGCCGGCAGCTTCAGCCTTCACGATAACTGCTTCGCCAACGGGAACACGGGTAACAGGGATGAGACGAACAGCTGTCAAGGCCTCATTCACCTGAGCGGCATAAGCGGTAACCTCAGCACCAGTGAAGTCAACATCGATAGGAGCAACATAGGTTGCATACAGCATGTCGGTGACTGTTACGCTGAAGTCGAATGCAGGATTCTCTGCCCAAACGATGTTGGACTCATGGAGTTCGTCACCACCGCGGTAGATGGTCTGGATGCCCACCTTTTCCCAGCAGCCGATCTCAGCAGCACTCTGGTTGAAGTACAGCTTGTTGTTGTAGATGTCATAATTGTCAGAGAAGGTGTAAGGAATCTCATCCATAGACTCTTCCAGCAATGTGTATTCCTCGGGATACAATGTCAGAAGCTCTTCGGTATTATACTTCTTCACATATACCTTGTAAGATGTCTTGGAGGCAAGAATAGGATTGCCATCTACATCAGCGAGAGGAATGTTGAATTTAACCACAGGATACTTAACATCCACAGTTGCAACCTCAATAATCTCAGGATCAGCAGGAGTGGCAGCCACATCGGGCATCAACCTCAGTACCATGCCCTGATACCAGTGCCAGTAGTTATTAATCTTACGACGGTCGGCATTGACGAAGATGTCCTGTTCGCTGGTCAGAGTGTTAGCCTCTGGATCATAGACGAACCTAACGTCATCGAGGAGCAAATTCTCCTCCTCATCGAAGGTAATAGATGTCAGGAAGAGATTCACATCCACATACTGATAAGCCTCATAGTCAATGTACTCATGCGTGCCGAAGAATGTGCTGTAAGGAATGGTGACAGTGTTGTCGGCATCGAGTGTACCCATTACCCAAGCTTCGGGCAGTTCGGGGCAAAGGCCCTGGATGTAAACCTGAGTGCCGTCTTCACCCTCAACGGTGTAGAAACCTACCTGAGCGGGAGCGCTGTAATCATAGGGCTCATAAGTCTCTTCTGAAATAGGCTCACCCGTTTCCTCATCGACTTCTGCAGGATAGTACTTTATCTCAGTAGCTTCGACTAACCATTCAGCAGACTCGAGGTCATCGGGAGCAACAGTCTCAACCATAGGAGGCAGCTGCTTGATGGCAACAGTAACGTTGATGCTGTTGATCTGCGAATTGCCGCTCACCCATTTGCCTGTTTCCTCATTGAAGTAGCCAACAGCGAACTCTACAGTCTGAGCGTTGCCAGTCCATGTTGCTTGCTTTGCATTTGCATTATCTGTAATCTCACCAGTATCAGCAAAGACATTGCCGGCATTGTTGCTGCCGCCCCAGTACTTGGAATTGTAGTTGAATACGATGTTGGTGATGTAGTAACCATCGGGAACGTCGAATGTCATAGTGCCGCTATAAATGCGCAGCTGAGGACCTGCAGAAGTGCTCCAGAAGCGGTTAGGTGTGTTGCATCTGCTATCAGCGGGAGTGATGGTCAGTGTGATGTCGCTCGCTGTGAATACCTGGTCTTCCTTGAAGTCGCCGTCGTTAACGCCTGTAGCAGAAGTTGGCACATCCATATTGTTGAAGTTGAAGGTAGCGTCATACGACTTCAGAGTGCCAATTATGCTGCCTGCCTCATACCATTTGAAGTATGAAATGCTTCTCCTCTTATCACTTACGACGACGTCGGTCTGCAGTACATAGTAGTCTTGATCCTCGTTGTAGGTCATCACGACATCGGCAATGGCAGAAGCCTTATCATCGTAGCCAACCATGTAGAATTGGTATTCTGTATCTTGATAAAGGAATGTGCCAAGGTTCTGGCCAGTGGTGAATACGACGTTGCCATCAGCATCCTTTGTGCCCTTTACCCAAGCCTCGGGAGCATATTCGTTGAAGCCTTGTACATAGACATCGTCGCCTACGACAGCCACATTCACAGTGCTCTCGAAATCTGAAGAGGAGCCGTTCGAGAAAGTCGTGCCAGAGAAGGGATACTCAACGACCTCTGCGCCTTCGGGCAGTTCAACCGGTGCGGGAGTGCTCTCTGTGCCGATAGTCATGCCATCGAAGTAGGGGTAGTAGAAGCCCAGTTCTTCAGGTGAGCCATTTGCAAAGATGAGGTCGTCCGATACATACATGTCATCATCAGCAAGATAGTTGAAGGTGACGGGAATCAAATCATATGTTTTCGTATTAACGGAAGAGAGGTACATGTATTCGCCATTGAAGAGGCCAATGCACTGGATGGGGAAGGTGACAACTCCATTCTTGAGGGTACCCTTTGCCCATCCGTTGGGGCACTGAGGCATGATGCCCTGAATATATACATCCTCTCCATCGACTGCAACCATAACAGTTGCTTCGTAAGTTGTCCAAGTACCATTACTGTTTGCATCAGCGGTAGCGGGATACTCTTTGCATTCTACGCCGTCGGGAACCGTTGCAACCTGTGGGAACTCGAACCAAGAGATTTCGCTCTCGTTGATTTCGCCAAGGGCAGCGTAGATGCTCTTTGCACCGATGATGGTCAGGCCCTTAGCTTCTTCGCCCAGCTTAACCGTCTTCTGGTCGCCTGCGCCATTCTCCTTATCGTCATAGGCAATGGGGCTGCCAAGCTCAACGGGTTCGCCCTTCTCGTTCTTAGTGTAGAGCTGATAAGAGAGCAGTGAAGACAAAATGTCGCCGCCATCAACGTCAACACAAGGAACAGTGAGGGTGACAGTAGCAGCCTCGCCATCCCAGTATTCGAACAATGTCACTTCGGGAGCGGCCGGTATGGCTGGAGTCTCTTGAAGTTCAGGATATACGAATGTGCCGTCGAATGTAATGGTGGCAGCTCCTTGTTCTCCGAACCAGACGCTACTTTCAGGAGCAAAGATTGTCCATGAACTAGCGAAGGTCAGAGTGTTCTCCGTGCCTGTACCGCTAATTGTAGGAGTCTTGCAATCTCCGTTGTAGGTATAGAAGTCACCAGTTGGTTTGCCTTGGAAATCCATACTTTCCATGACGAGCTGTGGTTTAATAACGAACTTGCCGCCGTTCTTCAGGGTAACGTCAATAGCAAGTTCTTCGTCGCCGAAGTTCCAAACGGTAGCTGTGCTGGTTTCTTCGTCAACGTCGATATCCACGAGAGCGGTAACCTCTTCCCCATCTGGATCGACCCAAGTCATAGTGCCATTGGGTATCACAGCTGTGCTCTCGTAGATGTCGCTGTAAGCTTGGCCAGCGTAATTTCCATCGAGGATGGCGATGAACCAGTAGTCGTTCAACACTACAGCGCTACCATCGCTGGTCAGTGTGCAAACGAGGCTTTCTGTGCCTGTAGCGCTGGCCAGACTAAGTGTGCCATAGTCGCTTGTACCTGTAGTCTGTCCATAGGGAATGGTGATAGACATGGTGGTGGGATCGACTGTGCCTTCTACGGCTGTCTCGCCGCCACCGATACCTGTGACGCTAACCTTCATGGTAGTGATGTCAGCAGTCATGGTCCATGTTTCTGTGACACGGGGAATGCTCAGGGGAACGAGGTCATAGACCGGTTCCTCTTCGGTACCCGTGTTCTCAACGCTGTAAGCATAGCTCTTCACCATGAAGTCAACGGGCTTTCCGCTGAGGAGGGCTGTAAGGTCGATTGCTTTCTTGGGAGCAGCCTTAGCCTTCTTCAAGGGTCTCTGCGCAGGTTTAGCCTTCAAAGTGCCTTTGAGGGCCTGACGCGGAGCCGTCTCCTTCTTCATTTGAGGAACCAGCTTAGTGGATGTTGCCGTCTTGGCGGCAAACTGCTCGGGCAACAACTTGTGGTTCTTCACAGCTGTCGGTTGTGCCCAGGAACTTACGGCGATGAATGCCGCAAGGAGCATAAACGTAAACTTTTTCATAAATGAGATTTTAATTAATAATTAAGTTAACTATAGTTTTTAGCATTTTGGGGACAAAGATACGAATTTTCTTAATAATTATAATAATGTATAGGGAAAAAATCAATCTAATTGAGCGGATTTTGTGTAAAAAGCCCTCGTTTTGTCCTGCTTTGCATCGAGGAATCTGCCGCAAACAGTACAAATTCAATCCTCTTATGGCCGGAAAATATCTTTGAAAAGGAAGAAAAAGCCGTTAGCGTCTGTTCCATTTCCTTAAAATCCGTGTAATGTTGTTGATATGCAAGCTGCGTTTCCACATGCGCTGTCCGAGTATCTTCATTCGCAGCTTGCGTCTCTCCATACGCAGCTTGCATATCAAGAAGCGGACACCGTAAGTGTATGAATTTGAGAGGCGGGGAGTGGAAATGCCGACAGAGGGGAGACTTTATTCTCTCCGCCATTTTGTCCTGCTTCGCGACAATTTGTCCTGTACCTTGCTCGTTTGCATAGAGTTTGTGGAATAAGGGCAAAGGAGAGTTTAGAGTTTAGAGTTTAAAGTTTAGAGTTTAGAGTTAAGGAGATTAAGACTATGATACAGAAAAATCAAAACCAACAAGAAGAGAAGAGCCTGCAGAAGTATGCCCGCAATCTCGTGGACGAAGCGCGTGCCGGAAAGCTCGACCCGGTGATTGGCCGAGACGACGAGATACGTCGCGTCTTGCAGATTCTTTCTCGCAGAACGAAGAATAACCCTATCCTGATAGGTGAACCCGGTACGGGCAAGACGGCCATCGTAGAAGGCCTTGCCCACAGAATCCTGCGTGGCGATGTGCCCGAGAACCTGAAGAACAAGCAGCTCTACAGCCTCGACATGGGCGCCCTCATTGCCGGAGCGATGTATAAGGGCGAGTTCGAGGAAAGGCTGAAGAGCGTCGTGAAGGAAGTCACCGAGAGCCAGGGCGGCATCATCCTCTTCATTGATGAGATACATACACTCGTCGGCGCCGGTAAGGGCGAAGGTGCGATGGATGCAGCAAACATCCTGAAGCCCGCGCTTGCAAGGGGCGAGATGAGGAGCATAGGTGCAACTACGCTCGACGAATACCAAAAGTACTTCGAGAAGGACAAGGCCCTTGAGCGACGCTTCCAGACCGTCATGGTGGACGAACCCGACACGCTCTCCAGCATCAGCATCCTGCGTGGCCTGAAGGAGCGCTACGAGAACCACCATAAGGTCCGCATACAGGACGATGCCGTCATAGCTGCCGTGCAGCTCTCACAACGCTACATCACAGAGCGTTTCCTGCCCGACAAAGCCATCGACCTCATGGACGAAGCCGCTGCAAAACTCCGTATGGAGCGCGACTCTGTGCCCGAGGAACTCGACGAAATCAGCCGCCGTCTTGCACAGCTCGAGATAGAGAGAGAAGCCATTCGCCGCGAAAAGACCCACTCTAACTCTCCCTTGAAGGGAGATGACTCAAAGCTGGTCAACATCGAGAAAGAGATAGCCGACCTGCGCGAACAAGAGAGTAAGATGCGTAAGCAATGGGAGGACGAGAAGCAACAGGCCGACAAGATTCAAACCCTGAAGGACAGCATGCAACAGTTCCGTCGCGAAGCTGAACAGGCAGAGCGCGACGGCGACTACGCTAAGGTTGCCGAGATTCGCTACTCCAAGCTTCCCGAACTCGAAAAGCAGCTCGCCGAGAGTTCTGCCGTCAGCAACAAACTGCTTCGCGATGAGGTGACAGCCGACGACATTGCCGATGTGGTAAGCCGCTGGACAGGCATCCCCGTCTCGAAGATGCAGACGAGCGAGACTGAAAAGCTGCTCCATCTGGAAGAAGAGCTGCACAAGCGCGTCATCGGTCAGGAGGAAGCCATCGCTGCCGTCAGCAACGCCGTCCGCCGCAGCCGTGCAGGACTGCAAGACCCGAAGCGACCCATCGGCTCGTTCATCTTCCTCGGTTCCACCGGCGTAGGCAAGACCGAACTGGCAAAGGCGCTTGCCGAATATCTGTTCGACGACGAGACCATGATGACCCGCATCGATATGAGCGAATATCAGGAGAAGTTCAGCGTGACGCGTCTCATCGGAGCGCCTCCAGGATATGTCGGCTATGACGAAGGCGGCCAGTTGACGGAAGCCGTTCGCCGCAAACCCTATCAGGTCGTGCTCTTCGATGAGATAGAGAAAGCGCACCCCGACGTCTTCAACACCTTGCTGCAAGTGCTCGACGACGGACGTCTGACCGACTCCAAAGGCCGCACCGTCAACTTCAAGAACACCATCATCATCATGACGAGCAACCTCCTGACCGGAGCTGACCTCGACAAGGGGGCTGATGATGTGCGCGACATGCTGGTACAGCGCGGCATCCGTCCTGAGTTCCTGAACCGTATCGACGAGATAATCGTCTTCCATCCCTTGAACTGGGGCGAAGTGAAGCAGATTGTCCGCCTGCAGGTTGAGCACGTTCAGAAGATGCTCCGCGAGAACGGCTTGACCCTTGAGGTAAGCGACGAAGCCATCGACTTCCTCGCTACCGAGGGCTACGACCCCGACTTCGGTGCACGTCCCGTCAAGCGAGCCATCCAGCATCTCTTGCTCGACGACCTCTCGAAGGCGCTCCTCGCAGGCCGCCTCGACCGCAACCGCCCCATCCGTGTCGATGCCAAGGAAGGCAAGCTCACGATGGAGTAAGGTGAGAAAAAAGGGGCAGAATGTTGCGTAAGCCACAATATATTTGTACCTTTGCAGCATGAGAGCTAAACAAAAGGACACCGTGAAAGCATTCATCCTATCTGTTTTATCAATGCTGCTGACGCTCTCTGTGAGCGGTCAGACAACTCTGCTGGCCGACTTCGAGAACGGAGGAACGGGAAGGCTGAGGATAGGTACGGGCTATACGTCCAGCCTGTTCAAGGCCACTCCCAAGGTGATGGCCAATCCCGACAAGACGGGGATAAACACTTCGGAGAAATGCGTCGGCGCTACGAATGTGGCAAATGCCGGCTGGTGGCAGAACTTCCTTATACTGGAGCTCAGGACGCCCGTGACCATCAGCGACGACAACTGTTTTCTGTCGATGCTGGCCTATCGCTCCATCCAGCCGAAGGACATGCGCATCGGGTTCAACACTCACGAAGAAAGCGGACAAATCTTTCAGGGCAAGCTGAAGGCAGACGCCACATGGCAGGAGCTGACCTTCGACCTCGAAGCCTTCTACGGTAAGAGGCTGCAGAAGATCTGCATCGTGCTTAGCTGCAACTGGAGCGACCCCAGTTCCGGATGGGGCGAGGCAACCTATTGCTTCGACGATATCTGCCTTTCGGGAGCCGAGCCTTTGCCCGATGCCTCTGCAAGGATAGACACATCGATGTGCTTTCAGACCATTCGGGACTTCGGAGCCAGCGGCTGCTGGACAACGGAGTTCATTGGCGACTATTATAGCGAGACAGAGAAGACGAAGGCAGCCAAATGGCTGTTCAGCCAACAGATGGACGCGAACGGCAATCCCGAAGGCATCGGCTTGAGCTGCTGGCGCGTGAACATCGGGGCAGGCAGCGCAACACAAGGCTCTGACAGCAATATCGAGGATGAAACCCACCGAACGGAGTGCTTCCTCAATCAGGATGGCACATACGACTGGACGCGCCAGGACGGGCAACAGTGGTTCATGCGTCAGGCCAAGGACTATGGCGTAGAGCACTTCCTGCTCTTCTCCAACTCACCGCCCATCTATTACACAAATAACGGCAAGGCCAATGCCAACAACAAAGCCATTTCGTGCAACCTGAAATCGACCTGCTTCGACGACTTCGCGGAGTTCCTTGCGACTGTTGCCAAGCACTTCGTAGATGAAGGCTACAACGTCACCTACATCGACCCGGTCAATGAGCCGCAGTATGATTGGAAGAGTGGCCAGGAAGGTTCGCCTTGGCAGAACCCGGACATAGCCAAACTTGCAAAGCAACTCGACAAGTCGATTGCCAGCCGAGGACTCGACTCGAAGATTCTCATCCCCGAGGCCGGTTCGTTGGTCTGCCTCTATGCCGGCACAGCATCGAGAGGCAACAAGCAGATTGAAGCCTTCTGGAAACGCGGCACATCCACCTATATCGGCACTCTGGCCTCGCTGGCTCCTGTGGCTGCAGGCCATAGCTATTGGAGTGTCGGCTCCGACGAGATGTTGCGCGAGGTGAGGGAAAAAGCTCGCGACGAAGCAGCAAAGTATGGGATAGAAGTGATGCAGACGGAATGGTCGATGCTCGACGACCCGCCAAGCACCAGCATTGGATTCCCTGCCAGCTACAGCGAAGCATCGAAGATGGGCATCGCCCTCTACATGGGCAAGTTGATTCAGTGCGACCTCACCATCGGGAATATGGTGGGTTGGAGCTACTGGACAGCCTTCGCACAGGAGAAGTGGGGGCAAAAGAACCGTTTCCATCTTATCAGGGTTAACACAAGGGGAGATACCGGCGAGGAAAGCGAAGGCGACCTCAAGAAAGGCGGCAAGCTGACTGCCGACAAGAACCTGTGGGTGCTCGGCAACTTCAGCCGCTTCATCCGTCCAGGCTACAAACGCATCAGCCTCGGATTCCCTAACTCAGGGGAAACAGAGGATGGCCTTCTGCTCGGCTCTGCATGGCTTTCGCCAAACAAAAATGAAGTCGTGGCTGTCTTTGTCAATTTAAGTCATGCCCGCCGCAATGTGGATTTGTCTATGGTGTCGGGAGATGTGCGAGAAGTAAAGGCATATGTGACCGACCGAGGCCGCAACCTCAGGCTCGACACTTTCTTGCAAGACCTGCAGAACATGGAACTCCCTGCCCGCTCTGTTGTCACCGTCGTTCTCGGGTTAGAGGATGCTTTAGGTATGGCCTTCAATAGTTCCAATCATACCTGGTTCTCTGAAGGTTGGTATGACCTGCAAGGCCGTAAGCTATCGAACGGTCAAGTGGAGCGGGGCATCTATATAAGGAACGGACGTAAAGTCATCAAACATTAAGGCATCAGTAACACCACAACATAACGTGTGTCGTTGCCCAACTTAACGTGCATCATTGACCATCGTGACGTGTGTTGTTTGCAATCGCTGCTGACAATGTTTCCTGTAAGTCACTTTCATCCCCATGCAGCACGATAGTGTCGCAGACACATACAAAAAGAGCCGCCCCATGACGGACGGCTCTATTGCTTAGCGCTAAGTACTTAGAGCTTAATCTTGTCTGCGGCGTCTTGGATGGCTTGGTTTGCCTTAGCCTTTGCATCATCGACGGCAGCCTTGCCAGCTTTTGCAGCATCGTCGGCAGCCTTCTGACCTGCATCGACAACATCATTGACGGCCTTCTTGCCAGCATCAACAGCGTCGTTAAGGGCACCCTGAGCAGCATCGACAGCGCCTTCAACGGCACCTTCCACCTGATCCTGAACGCCTTCGACGGCATCTTCTGCTGCACCTTGAGCGGCATCAACGGCAGCGCCAGGAAGAGCACTAACCTGGTCGAAGACCTTTGTCAGGGGAGCAACGTCGATGTTGAAGCTCTTCAGAGTCTCTGCGTTCTCTTCAACAAAGCTCTTAATCTTTGTGGCATACTCTGTAATCTTTGTTACATCAACATTAGTACCTGCGAGAAGTTTGTCCAGCTGAGTCTGCACGGTCTCGAGAGCCTTAGAGATGATTGTGGCATCTCCTGTCTGAAGCTTTTCGGCCAATGCGCTTACCACTTCGTCGGCAGAAGCCTTAGAGAAGTCGAGGCCTTCCTCAATCTTGTTGGTGCATGCACCGAAAATCATTGCAGCTGCCAAAGCTGCCAAAGCAAATAACTTTTTCATACTTTTAAAATTAAATGGTTAATAAAAAGGGTTATTAAAACTGTTTATTGTCTCATTTCTATTCCTTCAGGGACGTCTATTTGCGTAGGTGTCTGATTTCGCCGAAGCACATTGCCCTGTATGGTGATGTCGCGGAACTCCCCAACGCCGTCGAAGCCATTCACGTTGCTTGCCGGACTGATGTATATGCCCCAGCGATTGTCGAGCAGTTGGTTGCCGCTTATCAGGACATCGCTCATGAAGTAGTTCGCGTAGAAGCCTGCTCCAGCATTATTGTAGGCGAGGTTGTCGAGGATGCTGATGTGACGTGCTCCCTGTATGCTGATGCCGTGATTGCGACCGTTCTTGACGATGTTGCCGCGGATGATTTGTCCCTTGCCTTCTGTCATTGGTGAGCATCCGTTCACACCGTTTCCGAAACGCGACTGGTCTTCTACGAAGATGCCATTGTTGCCGCAACCCACGCAGATGCAGTTCGTTATGATGAAGTTCTCGTCCTCATTGCCTCGCAATCCGATGCCGATGCCACTGCCTCCACCTTGCCCTGGAGTCCAGTTGCGTCCACCCTCTATCACGCGTACATTATTTATATATACGCGATTGAGGAAGTCTATTCCGAGAGCAGTGGCTGGAGTGCCACGAAGCACGAGGTCGTCGAAGACAGCATCTTGTATGGGGCGTATGTTGAAGGCCTTACAGTTGGTGGAGTAGGAGGTAGGCTTCATCTCGTAGCCATCGACGGTAAAGTGTTCGAAGCGAACGCTCTCGATGGCTGGGAAGTTGCCTTGCTTCGTGCTTTCTCCGATGAAGAGCGACCAGTTGCTCGTGCCAATCATCTTGAGAATGGTGCTTTGCACAGAGACACCTTGCAGCGAGACGCCCGAACGCCAATGGATGGGAGAGCGGAAGATGTATTGGCCGGAAGCAAGTAGAATTGAGCCGCCGCCCTCGTCGTGAACTTTATCGACCAAGGCCTGCAGCCGTCCGGAGTTGTCCCACATTTGTGGAGCTATAAAGTACTCTGCAGCGTCGTAAACGGTTGCGTGTACTTGCCCAACGAGCATAATCAAGCAGAAGATAAGTTTTCTAGTCAAACTCTTCAACTTTTGTGGGTTTTCGCTGCGAATTTACATTTATTAGACGATATCAGCAAAGGAATTTGCAAGAATTTTGCCCTCTTGGCTTGAAAGTTATCGAAAATATGCTTATTTTTGTGCTCCAATTATGCAAAAAGTGACTAATTCTCTCGTTTGGCTTGCCCGTTTCCGTCATCGAAAAGGTTACGGCGTGCACAGTCCCTTTGCCTTCCGCTTCATTACGGATGTCATTTATGAGCGTCAGCCCTATTACGCCTACAAGGAACTGGATGCACAGCTGCCCTTCTGCAAGCGGTTCCGGGTGCGTAAAGGCTTGCATCTGCTCCTTCGAGTGGCCAATCATCTGCAGCCCAAGACAATCGTTCTGCCCAAAGACGCCTGGTGTGAGAAGCGCTATCTGCAAAACGGTTGCAAGAAGGCGAAGATTATGTGCCAATGGCCAGAAGGAGAGGTAAGTATGTGTCTCCTGAAAGAACCTGCAGACGAGGCTATGCAGCATCTTGGAGAGCAATCTGTGCTCTTGCTTGACAACCTGAATCATCATCGCGACTGGTTCCGCAACCTGCCATCAGTCGTCAGCTTCGACCTCTACGACTTTGGCATCGCATTCTTCGACAAACAATACAATAAACAATACTATAAAGTGAATTTCTGATGAAAGTGTATACCAAGACCGGCGATGCCGGTACAACTTCGCTTGTAGGCGGAAAGCGCGTCCCGAAGGAGTGCGCACGCCTCGAGAGCTATGGCACCATCGATGAGCTCAACTGTCAGGTCGGCCTTCTGCTGACCTATGTCGCAGAGCAGATAGACAGGGATTGTCTCATCTCCGTCCAGAACTGCCTTTTTATCATAGGGGCACAACTTGCCACTGAAGCGCCCAATGTGCCGTCATGCGTCATCACACTCGATGATGTGACGAAGCTGGAGCAAAGCATCGACCAAGCGAGTGAGGGCCTTCCCAAATGGCGGGGCTTCACGCTTCCCGGAGGTTGCAGGGCAGCGGCTCATGCCCATGTCTGCCGTACCGTATGCCGCAGAGCAGAACGCAGGATTTTGGCCCTCAATGCTACGGAGAAAGTCGATACACAGCTGCTTGCTTACGTCAACCGCTTGAGCGATTACTTCTATGTCTTAGCCCTTCGACTGAACTTTTTGCAGGGAACGAAAGAAATTTTATGGAAAAAGTGATTGCGGATTGAAAAATTGTTGTATCTTTGCACACCAAAAAGAAAAAAACACTAAAGAAAACACTATGTACTGGACATTGGAATTAGCTTCAAAACTGGAGGACGCACCTTGGCCTGCAACCCGTGAAGAACTGATAGACTACGCTGTTCGCAGCGGTGCACCACTCGAAGTAATAGAAAACCTGACAGAAATGGAGGATGAAGGCGAGGTCTATGAAACCATAGAAGACCTTTGGCCTGATTACCCCACGAAGGATGACTTCCTCTTCAACGAGGACGAGTATTAGAAGGTAATACATTATTCAAACTACTTAATACCAGCGAGATAAACAATAATTATTTGTTTGTCTCGCTGGTGTTTTATGGTCCTAATTTGTGTGTTTTGTTTGCCTAAATTACAATTTTTAACTCAGAATACTTGGTTTGTTTGTCTAAAAGTCATTACCTTTGCACATCCTCATGGATAAACGATAAACAAACAACCAAGATATGGGACGACCCAAAAGACTCTATCCGCTTGGAAAATTCAGACTGCGTGTTCCCAAGCAGCCAGAACGGGATAAAGCATATCCAGTAGAACTTGAATACACCTGGAACAGACAAATTCTCAGAAGGACAACTAATGTCTTTGTGAAAGTAGGAGACTGGAATCAAGCTGGCGACAATGGCCGCGGCGTAATACGGTCCAGCTATGGCCCAGAGTATGCTCATATGAACCAAATACTTAATGGCCGTGTTGAGCGTATTGACTATTTGCTTGCAGAATACAATGCAAAGCATCCGCATCAGATTACTGCAGAAGTCATCATGGGCTTTCTTGCAGATAAGCCTTTGACAAGGAAAGACCAAGGCAAGGATTTTGTTCAGTTCACCATGGAACGTATTGAGTCGGACTATTCTCGGAATAGGATAGGAAGAAGCCGTTATATGAATGGGAAGTGTTGCATGAATGTCTTCACAACTTTCTTGCGTGCAACAAAACAAGGTACTTATGAGTCCGACAAGATTTATGTTGGCGATATAACACCTGAACTCATAGACAGCTACATTGAATGGCGTAGGGAGATAAAGCAAAACGAGGACGAAACCATCAACCATGCCTTGACACCTATTATAAAATCATGCGCGTATGCGTGTGAGCTGGGTATGATATCTCCTACCATTAATGCCCGCATTCAAGATATGCGCATCGTCACCAAACCTACTTTGTCGGATGAAGAGGCAGAGTTTGACGGGAAAAGCCTGACGAAAGAACAAATGTCGAAGTTGCTTGACGATTATAAGACGTGCACAGAACCTCGGCGTAAAGAGTTTCTTGAAATGTTCTTCTTTGCCTTTCATGCGTGTGGGCTTCGCGTCGTTGATGTCATGACGCTGCAATGGGGACATATCAACTTTGAAAAGAAGGAACTGAGGAAGATAATGATTAAGACCAATAAGCGTCATGTTATTCCTTTAACAGAACCAGCCATACGTATTTTGCGTCAGTGGCAAGAGAAGAGAAACGGATGCCGATATGTGTTTGACCTCGTCAAAGATGATTTGAATCTTGATGATGCCGAAGCCTTATACAAGGCAAGGAATAATGCCACGAAGTGCATCAATCAGTCGCTTGTGGTTGTTGGAGAGAGTATTGGCCTTCCGTTTAACCTTTCGATGCATGTGGCTCGTCATACTTTTGCAGTCTTTGCTTTGAACAAGGGATTGTCAATGTCTGTTGTAAGTCGTTTGCTTGGGCATGGCAGCACAGATGTTACAGAAAAAGTTTATGCTCGTTTCTTACCAGAAACTCTTGCCTCTGAAGTCGCGAAATTAAAAGCAGATCTTGACTCATTGGAACCAATTTGATACAAGCTTACGTAGAATCAGCGGCTTTGAAGCCTTGTTGTGAAAGAATCTCAACGAAAAATTATAATTTTGCAACGTCAAAAAGAAATAATGATGACACCAGAAAAGCTAAAAGCGATTATATCGCAAGGCGAAGGAACCGAGGTTGAGCTAAAAGAGTCGAAAGACAGCCTGACTCGAAAGGTTTATGAATCCATCTGTGCGTTTCTGAATCGCAGAGGTGGTCATGTCGTGTTAGGAGTTGATAATGATAGAAACGTTGTCGGAATCAATCCCTCGAAAGTTCAGGAGCAGTTAGACCAGTTGGCAAAGGATATGAACAACCCTCAGTTGTTCAAACCTACTTACTATCTGAACTTTGAGCCAATGGATTTAGATGGCAAGAAGGTCATCTACTTCTATGTGCCTGAAAGCACTCAAGGGCACAGCTACAAAGGTGTCTTCTATGACCGCAACCAGGATGGTGACTTTGAACTGCGCAGTACCGAACAGATTGCGAATTTGTTTATACGCAAGAGTAAGATGAAGACTGAGGATAGGGTTTATCCTATGTTGGGAATGAAGGATTTGGATGAGGAGGCCTTCGATGAATTGAGACGGGGCATCCGCATTGAGAATTCACAACACCCTTGGCTCAGTCTGTCAAACGAGGAAATCATACGCTCGGCAGAATTGTATGCAGTTGACCCAGAAACCGGTAAAGAAGGATTGACGCTGGCTGCCATTCTTCTGTTTGGTAATAGTCATGCCATCACAACAGCCCTTCCTGCTTATCGCATTGATATGCTTTGCCGCGTAAACAATACAGAACTCTATGATGACAGGGAACTGTTGAGCTGCAATCTGCTGAAGGCTTATCCTATCATGATGGCTTTCATCAAGAAGCATCTGCCAGAGCAACCCTATATTGAAGGCATACAGCGTTTCAGCCTTCGCGACACAATCTTACGAGAGGTAGTACTTAACATGATCATTCACCGTGAGTATAGCAGTGCTTATCCTACTACATTTACCATCTATCGTGATACTATCGTTACCGAGAACTGGAACATCCCATACGTCTATGGACATATCGACCTCCAGACTATGCGCCCACATCGTAAGAATCCAAAGATAGCCAAGGTATTCTCTCAGATGGGCATCGTAGAAGAGCTTGGAAGTGGTATGAGAAAGATGTTCAAGTACACTCCTCTATACGCTAATGGCAAGGAACCAGTCATTGAGGAGCAGGACATTTACCGTATAGAAATACCATATATACCAACTTTACAGAGTAGTGAAATAGATTCTACCCAGAAAACTACCCAGAAAACTACCCAGAAAACTACCCAGAAAATACTGGAACAGATAAAACTTAATCCGTATATCTCACGAGAAGAACTTGCTGAGGTGTGTGGTGTTACAACTGACGGAATTAAGTATAACATTCGCAAACTCAGAGAGAGCGGAGTAATTAAACGTGTTGGCCCTGACAAGGGTGGTCATTGGGAGGTAATAGAATGACAGCAATGCTTCAAGTTGTATTTATGACAATAGGATTGTCAGTCCTTACATTTGTCATCGCATTCATATTCAGGAAGTGGCAGCGTACCATCTTATGGGCAACTGCGTTGTTGCTGTTTATAGGAACCTCGATATTGCTTGGTATTGGACTATTAAAGATATATGAGAATGGTATGGTCAACCATGCTGTTCTGTTAGGCATCACCCTTGCTTATGCTTGCTCTTTCATCTTCATTTATGGTGCTGAGAAGATCAATAAAGTCTTACATCAGAATTGTTCAACATTGGAAACGTCCATAGTTCAGCCCGTGCAAGTTGTTAACGAAGAGCCAATACAGCCAGAACAAGCCTTTGATGAAAAGTTACCACAACCTGAACATGAAGAAGTAGAAGAACATGTTGAACTCCAAGGACGTCTCAATACTCCACTTGCACGACAAGTCTTTGCCCTTGCCATTGAAAATGGTCTGATGGAGGAGGTGGGCAGCCACTATAAATGGAACGAATCGAAAGCCTTATTGGCATACATGTGTGGACGGATTTATTGTGGAGACTATCCAAAATATTCTGCCAGAGAAGTGAAAAGTTACTGGAAGCCAGGAAGGACAGAGTTCTTTCCTGAATCAGACTTGAACGCCTTGTTCCAAGAAACGGCTTTGGGACAGTCCCGACAGAACCGAAAGGGCGAGGCCGTCCCAATGGGAAGTAAAAAAGTTGATGAATTATTTGAGTAGCCATGTTAGGCTACTCTTTTTGTTTATACACAATGAGTTATGAGACTGCTTGCCCTATATCCATAACTCTATCCTAATCCCATCTTAACATATCTGAAGTGTTAGGCAACCCCAGCCTAACATCTTGTTCCTCAAATACGTAGTACCTTTGCACCGTGATTTCAGTGCGATGTGCACAGTCGTGCTGTTTCACAATTAACCACGGTGAGGTGGCCTGAGTGTGCATCAGGGTTGCTGAGCCATAAAATTGTAATATAAATATGGCAAAACGTAAAACCAATTTTGACAATCTGTGCGATAGAGAACTGCTGGAGCAGATACTTCGCACTGTTCAGGACTCGTCTTCGGTATTAACAGGCGGGCAATCTCATCAACGTCTTTATGACAACAAGGCTCTGATGGACTTGTTGCACATCAAGGACAAGTATCTTAAAAAGTTGCGGGACAATGGCTATCTGGGCTATTCGCGCGAAGGTGACAAGTATTGGTATTCACAAAGGGATGTAGATGATTTCTTGAATCGCTTCCATTATGATGCCTTTGCAACAAATCCCTTGTGCCCAATTTGGGAAGGAGGTGCTTTATGAGTCAATCCTTTATGTCTTTTGACGGAAACGGACAGCCAGACTTCCTTTCCATCATCAACTCTGAGGCAGAGAAGGTGGAGCCTATTAACAAGGTTCCACCCACTCCTCCTGTTGTACAAGCACCATCTCTTGTGCTCCCTGACTCTTTGTCTGCTCCTCCTGACCAACCCAAGGAAACTTCGCACCTGAAAGCATCGACCTTCGCAGAGCCAGTGCTGCCTATTGACTGGTTTTCCGAACCGGTGCAAGAGTATATCCGTACAGTTTCAGAATCCTACGGATGTCCACAGGAGTATGTGGTGGTGAACAGTCTCTTTACCGCTGGCATCGCGGCAGGGAAAAAGGCACAGCTCGTCACCAACCCTTATACAAACTATCCCTGCGACTTTTTCTGTATGGTGGGAAAGCCCAGCCGCAACAAGACAGGGCCTCTGAAAGAGGTTACCCGTCCGTTACGCGAGCAGGATAAAGCCAACTTTGCCAAGTATTCCGAAGAAAAGGCTGTCTATGATCAACGCAAGCACGAAGATAAGAACTACAGCGGAGAGCTACCTGTATTCCATCAACGGATAGTCGGCGACAGTTCACCGGAATCCCGTAATGCCCTGCTTGCACAGGGTGATATGATTGGGATTATAGCTGACGAACTGAAATCGTTCATTGATTCTTTTGGACGATATAGCAAAGGCGGTAATGGATCTGGGGCAGAGTTGTCACAAGTGCTTTCAATCTGGTCAAACGTCAGTTTTGCCATCAACCGAAAGTCGGAAGAGACCAAACTGATTGACGATCCTGCCATGTGCATCAATGGCGGCATACAGCCTGAGCTGCTCGGCAAGACCTTCGGCACAGATGCCTTGATGGATTCCGGCTTCACGCAACGCTTCCTCTTTGTCTATCCCGACAAGGGCACTTTTATAAAACGGAGCGAACGCAAGTTCATGACACCGGAGATGTGCGAGAGCTGGTCTGGTATCATTGGCAGGCTATTCAACATGCAGCCGTTAACCCTCCAGCTGTCCCATGAGGCAGACCGACTTTACGCCGACTATGCCGATGCCAATGACATGAGGGCTGATGCAGAGGAGGATTGCTACATCGGCGGTATGATACAGAAGATGAACATCCATACGCTACGCCTGGCTATCATGGCTCATCTGCTGTCCGACCATTGGAACGAGCCTGTTATCACTAAAGAGGGGATAGAACATGCCATCCTCATGGCTAACTACTTTACTCGCATCCATATCGAGCGCATCTATCCTTTGTTGCGAGGCTCGGCAACTACACAGCGTCCGATGACCAACGGTGACTTGCTACGTGCCGTCAATCGTCAGTTCACAATCAAGTCGCAAAATGCCCTTGCCGAAGCTCTCGGTGTTTCTCAACAATATGTCAATAAAATACTAAAAGAACAATGATGGTTGTAGTTGTAGATGTCAGTAATAGCCCATGGATAAAGGGCGCAAGCCAACAACCACCCTACAACCAAGATGCTATTGTCTCCATCTTGGACTTACATCTACATGGTTGTACCCTTGTTGTAATGCAGAAGCCATACAGGACAAGGCTTTCGGCCCAATTACAACTACAACAACGAACTTAAAATATGAAGAACGATGATAAGTCTATTTGATACAAAGATAAGCTTTTACAGCAACGTAGAAGATAATGTTGAAAAAGAAAGCAAGGCGATTGCCACACCATTGCCCAAATGGTTCTTCGCTTCCTCTTGCTCCTGACTGAAGGCTACGCCGAGAGGGATTACCGAATAATCCCATAACATAATATGGACTTTTAGATTCGCCACGCTCCCTTAAAAAGTCCCATTATGCTCTCCGAGGGGTTGGACCACCGCTATAAAGCAGTTTCGCCGCACATGGCAAGAACCAGAAGCAAAGTGCATCTGTGAGGGAGTGACTCTCTCCCTCAACCCTCCACTCAGGTTGCCACCCGAGACCCAATGAACATTTATACATTAACTTTATAACAATAGAATTAAATGAGTAAATCCAGATACAACGTCCCCCGTGCCGCCATCCATGTTGGCGCACCAGCCAAGTCCTTTTCTGCTGCCGAAGGGTATGAGCCTGAACGTCGCGGATGGGGCGAGAAAACCTATCGTCTGAAGAACCAGGACACCAACAACCACTATGATTTCACACGTAAGCATCTCAACTTTGAGATTAACGGCAAAGGTGAAATCGTTCCTCTTGGTTCCAATCCCGTGCCACTTCACGAACGCTTGCAGAAGCGTCTTGACGAACTCGGCTTCAAACCCTACATGGACAAGAACAACCCCTTGGGTATCTCCGACAACAGCCCGAACTGCACTGTCGGCATCATCGTCAGCGGTGATCATGATGTGCTGACCCGTCTCGCCTTCGGTGACCAAGAAGTGGACTTTACCCTTCAAAGAAGCAATGCCCATGTCGTACTGAAACAAGGTATCAAAGATTGGGCAATGGACACCTACCATTGGGCATGTGACCGATGGGGAGCTGAGAACATCATCGGTTTTGATGTTCATCTTGACGAAACCACCCCGCATATTCAGATTCAGACCATCCCTGTCGCAAAGACAAAAGCCAGAGGTCGCGCATCTGCCAAGTATGTACATAAGGATGACAAGTCCAAGTTACTTTCCCATAAGGAGTGGAAGAAGCTGCCTGAAGAAATCCGTGGCGACTTCGTAAGAACAGAAGTCGAACGGAGGGAAAAGGAATGTGTATCGTATGCCCGTGTATGGGGTGAGGACAAATATGCCGTAGGAAAGACCTATTACCAGATGCACACTGACTACTATAACGAGGTTGGACACAAGTACGGCTTGGAGCGAGGTGATGACATTGCCATGCTGCCAGATGAGGAACGGCGTGAACGTGTCCACAAGAGTAAAGCTGTGTTGGAGGCTGAGCGTCAAGCCAAGGATGCCATCGTCAAGAACCAGATAGAGAATGAGCGTCTGGAAGGTCAGAAAGAAAAGATGGTTGGTGAGGTGCAGGACATGAAGATACAAAAGGAATGTCTGGAGGAGCATAATGACAAGTTAGAGGGTGAAATACAAAACAAGGAGCAGCATAAGGAAAATCTGGAAGGCTGTATCTCACAACTGGAAGAATATGCTGCGGCATTGGACATCAAGGAAGAAGACCTGATAGTACCAACCTTGAATACCAATCCACTCGTAAAGAACGCCTGGAACGATATAAAAGAAGAACTGAGCAAGCCTATTCCTGCCTTCGGGCAGAAAGAATGGCGCGAGGAACGACGCAAAGCAATTAAAGCCATCCTTACCGAATTGCAGACTGCACTCATGCAAGCCAAGAAAGCCCATAATAAGGATATTCTGAAGTTGGGAAAGTCGCTTTACCACAAAGCTATGCAGAATGCAAGTGCCATCATCGAGCAGAACAAGCAACTGCAAAAGGAGAATGGTCGGTTGACTGAAGAAAACGATGTCCTCAGAAAACGGATAGCCTCGATTGACGAGAATGCCATCACCCGACTTCGGGACAAGAAGGATGCAGAAATAAAAGAGCTTCAAAGGCGACTTGGCAAAGCTGAGTCCGAGGCTGTACGTTCTGGCAACAAGGCGTATAGTGAGCATCAGCGTGCCGAAAATGCAGAGAGCCAAGTCCGAGAAATACTGGGCATCCCTGAAATCAAGGAAATATGGGAGAGCATACAGCAAAACAAGGAAAACTTCTCAAAGCAGATTGACAAATGGATTAAAGATGGTGTTGCTGCTATCAGGAACTATGCAGATGGCAAAGACAATGACTTCCAAGCAGAGCAGGGCAATGCTGTTGCATGGGGCATCATTGGAAAAGCATTCGAGTGTGGTCTTGACCCAACAGACAAGAAGCAACGCAGGATGGCTGCCGCCTATCTGTTAGAAAAGATATCATGGACTGGCATCTCATCAGATTTCAAAATTAGTCTCACTGCTTCCCGTACCCAACAACTTTGCGATGCGATGACGGTCTCCAAGGATTTGATGGCAAATCTACTCCTTGCTGCTGGTGGCAGAGGTGGTATCAGTTCAGGTGGTGGAGGTTCTAACGGTGAGCTTACCAACTGGGACGGAACAAAGAAAAGGACCGGTTGGGGAGTTTGACAGCCGATACCCTGTCATATAGTTAGTTCCATCAAGGAAACACTATTGAGTTCTTTTTCTAAACAATAGTTGATAGTGGGCGAAAAAGTGACGTATAACTACCAACTATCGCCCGCTATCGAGTATATTAATATCCAAAGGCCATGCAAATGCCACGTGTGGCGATGGAGATAGGCACGTGTGACGATTGAGATAGGCACGTGTGGCGATGGGCATAGGGACGTGTAGTGTTTTTTCCCTAAATGTCATAATCATCAGGCACTAATAACGAAGCAAAGATAGCAATGGTACGAAATGGAGATTATATTATATAATGTGTATCATTAAATTAATTCAACTATGAAACAAAAAGGAGAAAAACACCAAAAGTCGGGGAACGGGTTCCTTGCGTACTTGTGTAACGAGACAGAACTTCAGCGGCAAAAAGGACACATTAGCTTAGCCAAAAACTATGCCAGCTCTGCCCACAGCTTTTCGCGATTCTTAAAGGCACGGGGTAAGTGTGATGTGTCGTTCAAGAAGATGACTGCCCAATTGGTGTCGGACTACGAGGCGTGGCTCCAGACTTGTGGCCTTTGCCGTAATACGACATCATTCTATCTCAGAGCTTTGCAGTCGGTTTATAATAGGGCAGTGCATCATGGGCTTACTGAGGACCATCGACCTTTCTTGGGAACCTATCGCGGTGTGGCAAGAACGATGAAGCGAGCAATCGACGTGGCAGAGGTGCGTCGGTTGAGTACGCTCGACATACGCCACGCCTTGTTGTCTTCCGGCGATTATGAAGAGGGGAAGCGCTTAGACAAGATGCAGCACCATCTGGAGTTTGCGCGCGACATCTTCATCTTCTGCTTCTGTGCCCGTGGGCTGACTTTTGTCGATTTGGCGCACTTGCGAAAGTCGGACATCAGGGGAAACTTGCTGGTCTATGTGCGACGCAAGACGAAACAGCGCATCGAGGTGCAAGTGGAGCCGATGATGCAGGCTGTCATCGAACGCTATCCTTCCGGCACGGACTATCTTCTGCCTATCCTGACCACGACTGGCTGTCTGGAAGCTGTCTATCAGCAGTATCGCTATGCTTTGGGGCGCTACAATGCCTGTCTCGAAATGCTGGGAGGGATGCTTGGCGGATTGAAGCTTACGTCTTACGTCAGTCGTCATTCCTGGGCATCTGCGGCACGACAACAGCACGTCCCTCTGTCTGTCATCAGCCAGTCCATGGGCCACGACTCGGAGAAAACCACAGAGATTTATTTGAAGTCGCTCGACTGCAACGTCATCAACAAGACGAACCATGACTTGTTGAACAACGTCTTCCGCAGCGCGAAAAGAAGCTGGGGTGAACGAGAGAAGTAGGGTAGAGGGTGCATCGGGTTCTCGTCAGGAAATGTGGGTTTGAGGATTTCCAACATGAACTGAAACAAAGTTTCATTTCTCTCTATCACTCAAATTAGGAAGACTCTTCTCTGTCCTTCGAAGCCATTATATTTGATTAAAATCATAAAAACTGCTGATTTTAAGAATTATTTTGCCTGTTCTGACATTTGTTCTAATTATTTTGCTTACCTTTGCAAAAGATTTACAAACCTCTTTTTGTAAAAGAGGTATTAGTTCTGGTGCAAATAGGCACCAAACAGTAGTCTTTGCATGTCGCTTCAAAATAAGTACATAGAAGACGAAATTTCTGAACGGGTATCCCGTTTTTGTTCTGCATCGCATGATGCGGAGTCCCCAAGATTTTGTCTATTCTCAATTTTGCTATAAACGAATGGAAGGTCGTTTGGCAGAGTGCAACAAGCCTGCACTGGAGTCCATTGTGCGCTGGTATCCCATGCGGATATTCCATTCCAGCATCAAGCGACAAAGCGAACTGAACGCGTTGCTTGCGCAGGAACCGTCAATTGAGAGAACATACATCCCCAAAACTTTGGTCGATTCCGACAAAAAGACATACGTCCCTGTGCTTGTCAACTACATTTTCGTCCATGCCTCGCTAAAGGACTTGAAGGAGATTAAGGCTGACAAGGCCAAATACGAGAATCTTCGCTACGTCATGATTTCCGGACGTGATGCATCCTTTAAGCCTGTTTCCGAAATAGCACACGTACCCGACAAGCAGATGGCAGATTTTATGCGCATCATCGACAGCGATAATGAACACATCCTGATGCTTGAGAACCTTGGATTTGCCTGCAAGCCAGGAGAGAAGGTTCGGATAATGAGCGGTGCGTTCGAAGGTGTCGAAGGTGTGCTCAAAAGCATCAAGAAACATCTCTGTGTGGTCATCCCCATAAAAAACGTTATGGCTGTTGCCATTACCAACGTGCCGAGGAAGTACCTGCAAAAGATAGAAGATGAATCATAAACAACCTATACTCATACATGAAAAATTTTAAGAATAATGGAAAGCTTAAGCTGCTGATTATTGTGGGCACGCGTCCCGAAATCATCCGTCTGGCGGCTGTCATCAACAAGTGTCGCGAATATTTCGACTGCCTTTTGGCACATACAGGTCAGAATTATGACTACAATCTCAATGGCGTGTTCTTCAAGGACCTCAAGCTTGCTGACCCTGACATCTACATGGAGGCCGTTGGCAATGACCTTGGCGAGACGATGGGCAACATCATTGCCAAGAGCTACCAGCTCATGGTCGAAGTACAGCCCGATGCTGTCCTTGTCCTTGGTGACACCAATTCTTGCCTCAGTGTGATTGGAGCCAAGCGTCTGCACATCCCCATCTTCCACATGGAAGCCGGTAACCGCTGCAAGGACGAATGCCTGCCCGAGGAAACAAACCGCCGCATCGTGGATATCATCAGCGATGTCAACCTTGCCTACAGCGAACATGCCCGCCGCTACCTTGCCGATACAGGTCTGCCCAAGGAGCGCACCTATGTCACAGGTTCGCCCATGGCAGAGGTGCTCCATAATAATCTTGCAGAGATTGAGGCCAGCGACATCCACAAGCGTCTTGGCTTGGAGAAGGGCAAGTACATCTTGCTTTCTGCACACAGAGAAGAGAACATCGACACAGAGAAGAACTTCCTCTCGCTCTTCAATGCTATCAACAAGATGGCTGAGAAGTACGACATGCCCATCCTCTACAGCTGCCATCCGCGCAGCAGAAAGCGTCTTGAGACGAGTGGCTTCCAGTTGGACAAGAGAGTAATACAGCACGAGCCGCTTGGCTTCCACGATTACAACTGTCTTCAGATGAATGCCTTTGCCGTGGTAAGCGATAGCGGCACTCTGCCCGAAGAAAGCAGCTTCTTCACCAGCATCGGTCATCCCTTCCCTGCAGTCTGCATCCGTACCAGCACCGAGCGTCCCGAAGCCCTCGACAAAGGTTGCTTTGTTCTGAGCGGCATTGATACCAAAGGCCTTCTGCAAAGCGTTGACGTTGCAGTTGAGCTGATAAAGAACAACTGCCCAGGAATCCCCGTTCCCGATTACGTCGATGAGAATGTTTCAACAAAGGTTGTTCGCATCATCCAGTCCTACGTCGGCGTAGTGAACAAAATGGTCTGGCGCAAAGATAGTCTCTAACTTTTTCACCTTTTCAATTTTTTTTTCAATGAAAATATTAGTTACCGGTGCCAAGGGCTTCGTCGGAAAGAATCTCTGCTGGGCACTGAAGAACATACAGGCAGGCAAGGACAAGACCCATCCTGCCCTATCCATCGAGGCAGTCTATGAGTACGACCTCGACAGCACACCCGAGCAGCTCGACCAGTGGTGCAAGGACTGTGACTTTGTCTTCAACCTTGCAGGCGTAAACCGCCCTCAGAACCAGGAAGAGTTCATGCAAGGCAACTTCGGCTTTGCCAGCACCCTGCTCGATACGTTGAAGAAGCACGGCAACCGATGCCCTGTCATGCTCTCGTCAAGCCAACAAGCCTCACTCACAGGTCGCTTCGGCAACAGCGAATACGGCCGCAGTAAGAAAGCCGGCGAAGATTTGTTCCTTGACTATGGAAAGGAAACAGGAGCAAAGGTATTAATCTATCGTTTCCCAAATCTCTTCGGTAAGTGGTGCAGACCTAACTACAACAGTGCCGTTGCCACCTTCTGCAACGCCTTTGCCAACGACCTGCCCTATACCGTCAATGATCCAAGCGTCGAGCTGGAACTCCTCTATATCGACGACCTCATAGACGAGATGCTTGCAGGATTGGAAGGAAAAGAGCATCACTGCGAGTTTGATGGTCTTGACGTTCTGCCAAAAGAAAATGGCAGATATTGTTATTGTCCGATAACCCATAAAGTGACATTAGGCGTAATAGTCGAACTTCTGAAGAGTTTTGCCGAACAGCCTAATACACTTATGATTCCCGAGATTCCGTCTGGTAGCTTTGCCAAGAAGCTCTACAGCACCTATCTCAGCTACCTTCCCTACGAGAAGACCGCCTTCCCTTTGAAGATGAACGTCGATGACCGCGGCAGCTTCACAGAGTTGGTGCACACCCTCAATGCAGGCCAGGTCAGCATCAACATCAGCAAGCCTGGCATCACCAAGGGCCAGCACTGGCACAACACCAAGTTTGAGCAGTTTATCGTCGTCAAAGGCCACGGACTTATTCAGCAGCGTAACCTCAATGACCCTGAAGGTAAAGTCCTTGAATGGGAAGTTGACGGCGACCACATTCAAGCCGTCCACATGCTCCCGGGCTACACACATAACATCATCAATCTCTCTGACACCGAAGGCCTCGTTACCGTCATGTACTGCAACGAGATATTCAATCCCAATAAGCCAGACACTTTCTTTGAGGTAGTTTAGCCAATATAACTTTTTAATTTTTAAACTTTTCAACATTACATATATGAGTTTATTCAAAGACAAAGTCCTCCTCATCACAGGAGGCACAGGCAGTTTCGGTAACGCAGTTCTAAATCGTTTCCTGAAAACAGACATCGGCGAGATTCGCATCTTCAGCCGCGATGAGAAGAAACAGGACGATATGCGTCACGACTTCCAGGCCCGTATGCCTGAAGTTGCAAGCAAGATAAAGTTCTACATCGGTGATGTTCGCAACAAGAGTACACTGCACTATGCCATGCAAGGAGTTGATTATGTCTTCCATGCAGCAGCGCTGAAGCAAGTGCCCAGTTGTGAGTTCTTCCCCATGGAAGCTGTCAAGACCAACGTCATCGGTACAGACAACACCCTCGATGCCGCCATCGATGCAGGCGTCAAGTGCGTCATCTGTCTCTCCACCGACAAAGCCGCTTACCCCATCAACGCCATGGGTATCACAAAAGCTATCGAAGAAAAGATAGCCGTAGCCAAAAGCCGTCTCAGTGGCAACACAAAGATCTGCTGCACCCGCTATGGCAACGTCATGTGCTCTCGCGGCAGCGTCATACCTCTTTGGATAGACCAAATTCGCAAAGGCAACCCCATCACCTTGACCGAACCCAAGATGACCCGTTTCATCATGTCGCTGGAAGAAGCCGTTGACCTCGTCCTCTTCGCCTTCGAACACGGCAAGAACGGTGACATCCTTGTCCAGAAAGCTCCCGCCTGCACCATCCAGACCCAAGCCGAAGCCGTACGCGACCTCTTCATGCACCAGTCCCCGTCCTTTAAGGAAGGGGCAGGGGAAGGTCCGGAGATTCGTGTCATTGGCATTCGTCATGGTGAGAAGATGTACGAAACCCTCCTCACAAAAGAAGAAGCCGCCAAAGCCATCGACATGGGTAACTTCTATGCCGTCCCTGCAGACAACCGCGACCTCAACTACGACAAGTACTTCAAGGACGGTGACACCAAACGCGCTACCATCGAAGAGTTCAACTCGGACAACACGAAGCGCCTCAACCTCGAAGAAACCAAGGCTAAGATAGCTTCACTCGAATACATCCAAAACGAGTTGAACGGCATCCCCAACCTGGTGTAAAAATAAATCCCACACAGAAATCAGAAATTTTTTTCAGATGAGAGTTTAATTTTGTTCTGTTGCACTTCTAAAAGTTCGCTTTTGAGATGCAACAAAACGGAATAAAACCGTTATTAATAATAAAGCAATCTTGGAATTGTCATCTGAAAAACAAATTCGTTCAATCCGGGTAATCCGTGTTCGAAATAATATTATCTGCGATTTCCATGTGACATAGATTTTTCACTTTTCACTCTTCACTTTTCACTTCGCCGAAGGCGACCGTCACTCTTCACTTCGCGTAGCGACCATCCTGCCCCGTGAAATAGTGGTGTGCCCTTTCACTTCTGGAACAAAAGTTTGTAAAAAAATGAAGACACGAATAGTCTAACGACTGATTGGAAAATTATTCTCACTCAGATTTTCTGAAATATCTATACATCTCTACATTTCGCACATTACTTAATGAAATTTAAGGATATACATCATGTATAGAGTCTATACAAAAGACTACAGCTATACATCCTTTAATTATTGTCCTAAAACACCACACGATTCAGGCCAGGGTAAGTCGTACAAAACGGTGTTCAACATTGTATCAAGTGAAGAAACAGATTGTTTCACCCGTGAAACAACTTGTTTCAACGCTTGAAACAGATTGTTTCAACATTTCATGTGATAGTGAAACAAATTGAATATCAGTAAATAAAATACACTAAAAGCTCGTTTTCTGTGTAAAAAGGCTAAAAACATGTATAGCTGATTATGAAAATGATGGCTCTATACATGGCTGAAATTCCCATTAGTAAAGGGATTGAAGGCAGTTCTGTAGGGCTGTATAGAGAAATCAAAGATTTCTAATGAAGAAAATTATTCTGTTCCGAAAAAGGACAATACCACCTTGCAAAACAGCATGTTTGATGTTATCAAAAATGTGAAAGCATTGCAAAAAGCGACAAATATCCAAAATCGACTAAAAAGAAATTTCAGGACAAACATTTATAATAATCTGCGTTAATCCCCAACCGGTCATTACTCGCTGCATACTTCCTTTTTCCCATGTGTAATCAAGAATTCTTGACCAACATAAATAGTGAATCCACTTGAAAAAGTCCTGCTCCGCCTGCGCCTAAGGCGACAGCCGAAGAAAGGACTAAAAGCACATAGCCCAGAGACCTCCGGCTTTGCCGCCTGAGCACCTACGGAGCGCAAGAAGGTCCTGGGTACTAATCATGCGGTCAAGTCTCGCTCTGTAAGAGCAAAAGCCGACATCTGGACTTTTTCAAGTTGACACAATAATAAGTATAAGGAAGTTTCGCTCATTTTTCAGAAATAAAATCCGTTCAATCCGTGGTCGAAAAAAAATTCTCAGTGATTTCTGTGTTTTCCGAATAGAAACTATTATGAACCAACAAGAAAACCTTGCTGTTTATTTCGTTGAGATGCTGGCGAAGCAGAATGCGACGCCAGAGGAGAAGAAAATACAGGCTCTCATTAAGACTGCGTTGTATGGAGATAACCTTCTCAAGTTTATTGACGAGGTTTCCAAGGCCGTTAAGGGCTGCGGAAAGGTAAGCGTTGAGACGGTCAAAGGTGTGACGGAGTATTTCAAAGCAAATAGTGAGGTTCAGATTCGAAATACAGATAAGGATGAAGAGGAGAAAGAGCGTCAAATAAAGGAAACTTCTAACCGCTTCGTTCAAGGTGAAGTCTGGGTCCTAGGAACGTTAGCGCATTTAGGACATTTAGCGGAGTAACCATTCACCATGAATCATGCGCTCGGCTTTGCCGCTTGGCTCGTCCAAGAACCGTGAACCGAAGAGGCTTCGCCGTCTTGCTCCTTCGAAGTAAAAACTAGCAAATCATTAAGCTAGAACAAATAAACAAAACTGAGATACCAAGACACCATCTTGCAAACTACAAAACTACTAACATGTTAAACTGATAATAGAATGCCAGATATTTCCTCTAATAATACTCGAATAGCTAAGAACACACTGCTTCTCTATCTGAGGCAATTCTTAATACTTGCTGTATCTCTATATACAAGTCGCATTGTTCTTGACACGCTTGGCGTTTCGGACTATGGTATCTACAATGTGGTCGGTAGTGTGGTGACCATGTTTGTGTTTATAAGGTCTGCGATGGGAAATGCAACAAATCGTTATATTGCGTATGCCATAGGAAAAGGTGAAGAGAATGATTTAAAACGCATCTTTTCCACATGCCTCTATGTTCATTTTATATTGGCATTTATCATTGTCCTCCTATCTGAAATAGCGGGTTTATGGCTGTTATACAATAAACTTGAGATACCGCCAGACAGGATGACTGCGGCATTCTGGGTTCTGCAGTTCTCAATAATAACCTGCGCTGTAGGCGTTTTATGTGTACCTTACGATGCAGATATTATTGCTCATGAGAAAATGGGGGCATTTGCCTTCCTCTCTATATTGGATGTGACAATGAAGTTATTACTGGTATTCCTTTTAAAGATTATCCCGTATGATAAACTCATTTTCTATGGCCTTTTCTTGTTATTGGTTCAATTACTGAACCGCGTCATATATGGTGTTTATTGTTGGAGAAAATTCCCTGAGACCCGCCATGCTAATCAAAAAGACAAGGCTCTTATTAAAGAAATGTTTGGATTCGCAGGGTGGAATCTAATGGGTAATATGGCTTCTATTGTTTGTGCTCCAGTCATCAATGTTTTTCTTAATATTTTCTTTGGCCCAGTAGTTAATGCAGCTCGTGGCGTTGCTGTTCAAGTTCAAGGTGCGGTGAAGTATTTCATTTCAAATTTTCAACTTGCCGTCATTCCACAAATTACAAAGAATTATGCTGCAGGTAATTTAGAAAGGATGCGAACTTTAATCATAAGTAGTTCGAAACTTTCTTATTATCTGTTCTTGTTGATGGCATTACCACTATTTATTGAAGCAAAACAAGTTTTATCTTTATGGCTGGTTGAAGTACCCGAACATACCATTAGTTTCATGCGCCTAATTCTCTTAATAATGTTAGTTGAATCATGGGAACAGCCTTTACATACTGCAAATTTGGCAACAGGCAAGATAAAAAAGTTTCAAACAATAAAAGGGTTGACTCTTCTGATGACCATTCCGATTTCATATCTTGCGTTAGAATTAGGTGCAAAATCTGAGTTGGTGTTTTTTATTCAATTCCTTGTAACTTTGATATCTTTAATTTTTCAGTTATTTATTCTTCGTCCTTTAATTAGTTTATCACTTCGTAAATATTACTCAGAAGTATTTGGACGAACCATTTTAGTAACATGGATATCTTCAATAATCCCAGTCCTAGTTTATTATTCTATAAATGAGAATTTACTTTCTGTGATTGTTGTGATCTTTGTAGGTATTGCCTCTGTCGCAGGAACTGTTTATCTCTTAGGACTTAACAACTCAGAAAAGACGTTCGTAACAAATAGTATCAAGAATATCACTGTTAAATTAAAATTCTCAAAATGAAGATAAAAAGATAAATGTTTTTCTCTACTCGGTTCAATACTTAACCGCTTACATTTATTATATGTTCAAGCCCAAATTAGGAATTGTATCGTGAATTTTGCATCATTTTGGAAAAGATTGAGATTGAGTTATCCTTTTTAATTATGGGTACAAATAAGTATACACCTGGTGTGAAGTATATCCATATAGGAGAGGGTGTCAGTTTAGGTGCAGGCACTATGGTTTTTGCTACTAGAGCTCACGTCTATATTGACGACCATTCTTTTAGTGGTCCGCATTTGACAATAATGACAGGTAATCACGCTGCTGATATTAAAGGCAAGTTCATCGCAGACAACCGCAAAGTTGACTTGGAGAAGCAAGGCGTAGACATTTCAAAGTACGATCAAGATGTAGTTATTGAAGAGGACGTTTGGATGGGTAGTAATGTAACAATACTGAAGGGTGTTCATATTGGCAGAGGTACAATAATAGCCACCGGAAGTGTTGTAACTAGGTCACTGCCATCATCTTGTGTAGGGGGGCTGCTAAAGTCATAAATTTAGATGGATAATAGAGGACATAATGGAGCATGAGGCTCTTTTATATCCAATTAACGAGAGAATGACAAAAGAAGAATTAGAGAAAACCCGTAATGAAAGATAGAAAGATTGTTGTCATCGGTGGCGACCATTATAATACGTATGGTATTGTCCGTAGCCTGGGTGAAGAGGGCATCAATAGTGATGTCCTGATACTTGGATGTAAGAGCAAGGATAGCTTTGTCATGCGTAGCAAGTATATGGCAAACGGTCATGGTTGTGAAACACATGATGAGGCTATTGCCTATCTGAAAAAAGGAATCGAAAATGGTGGGGAAGGCATCATTATATGTTGTTCGGACGAGGCTGAAGAACTGGTGTTGGCCCACTATGATGTGTTGTCAAAAAGTTACATCCTGCCTGTTTGCGAAGATTATAAGGAGACCACTCGTCTGATGAATAAGGATGCTATCACGGAGTTGGCAAAACAGTATGGGATATGTGTCCCTGAGACTTGGCAGGTGAGAGACCGACATATTCCTAAAAGTATCAATTACCCATGTATCACCAAACCAATCACCAGCACAGGAGGGCATAAGAGCGATATCGTGGTCTGTCGCAACGAAAGAGAACTGAAAGCGGTGGTTGAGGATGAGAGCCGTTGTGCTGATTATGTGGTTCAGGAATATATCGAATTTGAAAAAGAAGTTAGCATTTTAGGCGTTGTCCTGGCCAATGGAGAAGTGCGACTCTCCGGTTGCATTGACAAACTGCGAACCTGTATGATTGGCACCACCTCCTTTGGGATGATGGTGGACAATGGCCTATTAGGGAATAACGTGCCCAAACTTGAGGCGATGATGAAGAGTACTGGCTATAGAGGTTTGTTTAGTGCGGAGTTTTTGATGAAAGAGAACAAGTTCTATTTCCTTGAAGTAAATTTTCGCAATGACGGAAACACATACGTTGCCACCGCCTCTGGTCAGAATTTGCCGCTGCAATATGTGCAGAGCGTGATGGGAGAAGAGATAAAAAATGATAACTCTTCTTATCCCTGCTACTTTATGCTCGACGTAGAGGACGTGCTTGCCTTGCGTCGCAATCGGGTGACGTTGGGCCAGTGGCGAAAAGACTTCAGACAGGTTAATGCGTGTTTGGTCTATAATAAGCTGGACCGAAAGGCATTTAATAAGAAGTTGAAAAATGTAATTAAGTCAACCTTTCGTAGGGCTTGGCGAAAACTGGTAAAATAAAAACTATAGTAAAACATGGAAGTGAAGAAGAAATTGAAGAAATATGGCCTGCGTAGGGCGTGGGTTTATTTCTGTCATCGTGTTCTTAAAACATATTTAATCAAGGCTCACTACTTGCGTCTTAACATCGACCCTGAAAGGCTGAAGGAAAAGATGAAAGATTTCGATCTTGACGTGAAGGAGTTGACCTACGATGACTTTCTGAAGGGTGATCCCACCATTTTCAAGGGTAAAAAGATAGAACTCTACAAGCTGCGGTTCCAAGACCCTACCTACAAGGCGTATGGCATCATTGAGAACGATAGGTTGGTTTATTCAACCTGGATTTCGTATCACCGCATGGGGATGACCATCGAGACTAAGCCCGTGTATCTGGCACCCAACGAAGGCTATTTGGAGGACTCATACTGTGACCCTATAGCACGAGGCAGGGGACTGCATGGTAGGATGAACAATTTCCGTATTCAAAAGATTTGGGAATCAGGACGCAATAGAGTGATAGCCATTGTGCAGCACGGGAACACCCCTGCTTTCAAAGTCCAGTTCAAGAGTGGATTAGAGGAGATAGGAACATTCTACCACGGCCATATTTTCGGAAAGAATGTGAATACACTAAAGAAAGAAAAGTTTGACGGCAAATGAATTTGTTAAGAAAGATACAATATAATCAATATTGGGACATAGGTTTTTGTGAACAGACACCAGAAGAGTTGATTCGCGATAAGCAACTGAAGCCCGTAAGATGGCTAAAGCATCCTTATCGTGACCGCTGGTTTGCAGATCCGTTTTTATACAAGGTGACGGAGAGTGAGATTATTGTGTTTGTGGAGGAGTGCCCAATGGAACACCCAAAGGGTATTATCTGCGAACTGGTGATTGACCGTAAGACCATGCGTTTGAAAGAGCGGTATGTGATGTTAGAACTGGATACTCACCTGTCTTATCCGGCGTATATTCATCACGAGGGGAAGGTATATGTGTATCCTGAGAACGGAATGTCGGGCAAGTTATATCTCTATGAGTATGATGAGGTAAACCATAAGTTGGTGAATCCTGTTTGTATCTTGGACGAGGCGGTTGCTGATGCGACGATTTTAGAGCTTGGTGGGCGTTACTATATGAGCGCCACCAAATATCCCGACACACAGAAGAAGGCTTATCTGTATGTGGCTGATTTTCCTTTTGAATCTTTTAAGCAGATTGACGAGAAGCCCTATCAGACAGAACTGGGCTGTTCGAGACAGGGAGGAAACTATTTTGAAGCATACGGCAGCACGTACCGTCCCGCCCAGAACTGCGAAGAACGGTATGGCGGAGCCTTGGCCATCATGAATTGCGACTTTTCGCAGGGTGTTCGTGAAAATGAAATTTTAAAGGTTGCTCCCCAGACAGGACGATTTGGCTTGGGTCTGCATACCCTGAACTTTGTTGACGGGTTGTGTGTGATTGATGGCTTTGGGTATTATATGCCGCTGTTTGGCAAGTTATATTTTGGGATTAGAAAATTGATGTCTAAGTGATTATATGAAAGCGTACTATTTTGTCTTTTTTATAACGCTTCTTATTTCCTTGTTTTATCAAGCAAAGGACGATAAGCAGTGGCGGTGGAAGTTATTTTGGACATTCTTGCCATTGTTTATTTATGGTGCTATCAGAGTGGATTATGGTAATGATTACCCTGCTTATGAATCTTTTTTTGATGAAATGCATAAGCTCCCTTTGTTTACCTTTGATTCCGAAATACATGCTGAAGTCGGTTTTCAATTACTAAACCAATTATTGCCTTCTTTCCGTTCAGTCTTGGTTTTAAATGCTTTCTTGTTGAGTTTTTCATTGGGTATTTTTTGTTATCGGAATGTTCCGCGGAAATATCTATGGTTGGCAGTTCTCTTAATCTTTTTAAATCCTGAAAAAAACATATTTGGAACACTGGTCGGAATTCGTACCGGATTGGTGGTATCCTCTTTTTTATTGGCATTTCCGCTAATTCAAAATAGGAAGCTTATTCTGTTCGGTTTAATTGCTTTTGGTCTTGGTTTTTTACATACAAGTGCCTACATTTTTTTGCCTATTGCATATTTTGTTGGTTTTAATAAACCATTTACAAAAAAGGAATTTTATGTGTGGATGTTAGTCACAGTAATACTTCTTACTCTATCAATGACATCACTTTTCGATATGGTTACCGTACTAATTGAGAATGGATACTTTGATAGGTATGAATACTATCTAGATGATTCCTCAATGCATCGAGGCGTGCTTTCTGCTATCTCACATTGTATTAATTTGGCGTTGTTTTCTATTTATCTTTTAAACGTAGATAAGTTAACAAAAGAACAAAACAGTACAATACGAATTGGAATGTTTTTTTCAGTAATGGCTCTATTGGGGTCGTTATCGATGCGTTCTTCTATTTTTTACAATATGTTTTTCATTGCTTCGGTAGTGATAGTTTTTTCTGACAAACGAGTCAATTTGTTATTGAGGATAAGTTTATTAACTATGGCTTTAATTACTTCGTACTATTCTATGTTCCATATATGGATGGTGGCTCCTTCCTGGAATCATGAAATATATCATAGCTTAATAGGGAATTGGTAAAAATTATGACAAAAAAAAATATACTATTCGTTGTGACCAGCCTTAGAACTGGTGGAATCATGCGCTCCTTACAGAATTTTTTAAATTGTTATGATGTAGAGCGATATAACGTTGATGTATTTGTAATGGTTCATGAGGGGGGCTATAAAGATGTTCTGAGCAACTGCAATCTATTACCTTTGAATAAAATGGTTGAATCAATGGTTAATCATCTTGGTAATAGGCATGGTTTTGGGAAAGTGGAGAGTATTCTGTTAAAGATAGCAAATAAAGTCACTAACTATAGATTCCAAAAGCTTCTGTTTGCTAAAGTTGGTAATAAACTGTTAGGCATAAAACACTATGATGCAGTTATTGGGTTTAGCGAGGGACTTCCTACTCTTTTTGTAGCAGCACTGAACCATCCGAATAAGATAGGTTGGATTCATTGTGATTATGCCAGCTACATGCAAATTAACGGTAACCGCTCAGAATTTACTACATATGAAAAACTACAGCATGTAGCTTGTGTTTCGGATTTCACATGCCGCTCGTTCTGTAGCATCTACCCATCCATGACAATCAAGACTTTGTACATCTATAATATCATTGATGACGAAATGATGCGCGAAAAAGCAAAAGAGTCAATCCCGGAATTGTTTGACAATTCTTATTTCAACATTGTTTCTGTCGGACGTATTGACCCTGTCAAGCGTCTTTCTATAATTCCTGAGATGGCAAAAAAAATCCTGGACGCAGGATGTAGGATAAAATGGTATGTCATTGGCCCCAAAGGAACTAATGACGAAGTTATAAGATTTAAGGAGAATTTGGCAAAATATGGGATGGAAAGCACAGTTATTCCGATTGGAGAAAAGGCCAACCCTTATCCTTATATTGCTAAGGCGGATTTATTGGTGAACACCTCAGTATCGGAAGCATGCCCATACGTTATCAACGAAGCAAAAATACTGCACACCCCTGTAGTTTGTTCAGACTTTGGTTCGGCTAAAGAGTTTATAGATTATGGTGAAGATGGCTATTATGAGCCGATAGAACAGATTCCACAACGAATAGAATGGCTTATCAATAACAAGAAGCAACTATTTCGCATTAAATCGAATTTGAGTTCATTTTCATATAATAACGCTCTGATATTATCACAGATGAACTCCATCTTCGTGATGAATACAAACATCTAAAAAGTGGGCATTATGAAAATACTTTTTGTCGTTTGGAATTATTACCCGAACACCGCATATACAAATCACACGAAAGCAACAGTCAGGGGTATGCGCGAATGTGGCTGCTATGTTGATGTGCTTAGCATAAAGCCACTTATCCAAGATGATTCTGATTGTATTAAAGGACAAAGACGGTCATCAAAAGCAGTTTTACCAACAGTGATTGGCATGCTGGCGGACTATATCTTGTTAAAGGAGTCTGTCAGAAAATACGATATCGTATATTGTGCTACTTCAGACATGAGGGTTATTCAGATACTGCTGAATAAAGTAAGAAAATATGGTTTGCCTATTGTTCATGAACGAACAGAAATGCCAGATATTTTCTATAAGAATACTACAAAAGAACAGCGTGCTTTAAAAGCCTACTTGAAAAAAGTCTCAGAGTTTGATAAGGTGTTTACCATATCAAATCCTATTCGAGATTATTTTATTGAAAACGGGGTGTTGGCAGACAAGATTCATATCTATCCAATGATTGTTGATCCTCATCGCTTTGACAATAAAGAGAAACGAGATGTTGGCTATCGTTTTTTTGCTTATTGCGGAAACCTTAGTAACAGTAAAGATGGTGTAGCGGATTTGATAGAAGCGTATGGATGCTCACGGGCAAAGTCATCGCATAAACTTATGTTGATTGGAAGTAAACCCTCTGAAGGTGAGCAACAAGTCTATGAAAACTTGATAAAACGATACGCAATTGAAGATAAGGTTATTTTCAGAGGAGAAGTTAGTCGAGAAGAAATGCCTCAAGTTCTTATGGATGCAGACGTGTTGTTACTATGCCGTCCAAACAACAGGCAAGCTTTGGGTGGTTTCCCAACAAAATTGGGAGAATACTTGTCTACTGGTAATCCTGTGCTTGTGACTCGTGTCGGTGATATTGGTAATTATATTGTTGATGGCGAGAACGGTTATCTCGCTGAACCTGGCAATGTTGTTGATTTCAGTGAAAAACTAGACGCTATAATAGATGATTATGGTACAGCATGTGAAGTCGGAAACCGTGGACGAGAACTGGCCTTTAATGTTTTCAACTATAGTGTACAGACAAAAAAGATTGTAGAAATAATTAAATCATTGTTATGAAATTGCTTATAGCGGGTGATTTGAGTCTGCGTGACCGCACAGCAAACATGGTATGGAATGAAAGTGAACTGGCGAATGCTTTTAGTGAGGTGAAAACGCTTGTCAGTCAATGCGGTCATGCCATTGTTAATCTTGAAAGCCCTGTGAGCGATTATTGCATTCCTTTGCTTAAGGATGGACCAACGCTGAAAATAGGTACCATTGTATTTGATATCATTCATTACTGTGGTTTCGACATTGTAACTTTAGCTAATAACCATTTGAAGGATTACGGAAGTAGGGGTGTAGAAGAAACGCTTTCACGATGCAAGAAAAAGGATCTAATGGTAGTAGGAGCAGGGATGAACTCAAAAGATGCCCGAAGGCCTATACTCCTGCAGGAGGAAGGTTTTACCCTTGGTATCATAAATGTCTGTGAACATGAGTCATCTGTTGCTACTTATAATTCTGCAGGTGCAAATCCTCTTGATTTTCCCAACCTCTATTATGATATACTGGAATTACGAAAAAAAGCAGATAAAGTGATGGTCATTATTCATGGTGGACGGGAACATTACAGGTTGCCAACACCTAGAATGAAACGTGAATATCATTTGATTGCAGATTATGGCGCGGACGTTATTGTGAACCATCATCAACATTGCTTTTCTGGCTATGAGATATATAAACACAAACCTATTTTCTATGGGCTGGGGAACTTCTTCTTTGATAATTCTAAGAAGCGAGATAATGGGTGGAATTATGGTTTAATACTTCAATTAAATATTGATAATGCTCAGACAGATTTCAACATTATTCCTTTTGAGCAATGCAACGCAAATCCAGTGATAAGCGTGAGGAGATTTGAAGACATGGAGACTGAATTAGAAAAGTTGAATGCTGTCATAGCTGACGATAAGCTGCTATTTGAATCATTTGAAAATCTGATAGAAAAAGTAAAACCGTTATATCCCTTCCTTCCCTATGGAAATCACTATTTAAGGGCTCTGTACAGAAGGGGCTTTTTGCCAGACTTTCTATCCAAGTCGAACAAAGTAAAATTAGAAAATGCCATAAGCTGTGAAACTCATAGAGAAATAATTCTTTCATATTTAAACAAACATTTACACAATGAATAAATTTTTTGACTATATTCTTTTTCGCCCAACATATCTGCTTGCGGCCGTATGGTCATATATAGGGCATCTTTTTTCAGAAGAAACCTATTTGAAGGTACGTTTTCGTCTGTTGATGGGAAAGTGGCCAGATTTAAAGACTCCAAAGACATTCAATGAAAAATTGCAATGGTTGAAACTGCATGACCGTAGGCCAGAATATACTGCAATGGTTGATAAGTATGCAGTGAAGTCCTATGTGGCAAGGATTATTGGTGAAGAGTTTATTATTCCTACGTATGGCGTTTGGGATAGACCAGAGGATATAGAATGGGAAAAGTTGCCTAATCAATTCGTACTAAAAACCACTCATGGCGGTGGATCTCGTGGTGTGATAGTTTGTAAAGATAAGAAAAAGCTCGATAAAATCATGACTGTAGAAAAACTACAAAGGTCTATGAAGAGTAATGCTTTTAAGGTGCAGGGGGAGTGGCCTTATAATAATGTCCCTCGGAGGATAATCGCAGAAAAATATATTGAGCCAAGACCTAATGTTAATGATTTGCCAGATTATAAATGGTACTGCTTTAATGGTGAACCAAAATATTGTCAGGTAATACAAGGACGTTCTACCCATGAAACGATAGACTTCTTTGATACAGAGTGGAAACATCAGGATTTTATTGGCTTGACTCCGAATGTAATGAATGCGGAAATTCCACCTTTAAGGCCAAAGAATCTTGATATGCATATTAAAATAGCACGTGAGTTATCAAAGAACATTCCATTCTCACGCATAGACCTATATGATACGGGTGATAAAACCTATTTTGGTGAAATAACACTCTATCCCATTGGTGGCTTTGGAGTATTCCATCCAAGTCTATATAATGAAATTTTAGGACAGATGCTGAACCTTCCAAAAGAAATATAAGGCGATGATTGGGTTGTCACATGAAAAAAATCGATCCAAAATAAGTTTTTCAATGGAAAACCAGATTATTGTCAGGTTATCATTGTAAGACTAGAAATGATGAGTTTAGAATTATTTGAGTGAAATGGTTACATCATGCTTTTCTTTTATGAGTTATGATTTATCCTATTGTGAAGGGTCAGCCTTCCCATATTTTGTTAAAATCTTTTGTGGAATTTGTCAAAAATTCAAAAGGATAGACACAGAACCCCTTTTTAGAATTGATTACTAAGAAGTTTAGAGTAAGTTTTTTTGATGAGATTATTTGTTTCGTCTATTAGATTTATAGTTTTAAATACACAAGATTGTAATATCCATATTTGAGAAATACTCAATCCTCCAATTAACAACCAGAATATACATAGATTATGGCTACATTATTATTATCTTGCGATGACTATGTGTTCCGTTGCAATGGGAAATACTATGCTCGGACTCAAGAAAAATACGATTTCTATCAACGCTACTTGCGTGTGTTTGATAAGTTACGGTTAGTTACCCGATGTGTGGATGAAAAACAATTGGGGAAAAGTCGTGTGTCCTTAGATGATTCAAGGATTGAGTATGTACCAATGCCTTTCTTTAGTGGTCCTTTGCAATACGCAAGGGCATACTATAAAATATATAAGCAGCTAAAGGGCATAACAGATGGGTGTGATGCCGCTATCCTGCGTTTACCTTCAACGATAGCACAGAGGGTATGTACCAAGGTGATGAAATCAGGCATACCATACGCCACAGAACTGGTGTTTGACGCGAATGATGCCATGGATAATGCAACAAATCCTATTGAGCGTTTGCTTTGGAGAAATATTCATCGACAGATGGTCAATGCCTGTAACCATGCTGATGGTGTTGCATGCGTCACTGAACATTATCTTCAAAAACACTATTCGAGCCAAAAACCTGATGCATTCTTTGGTCATTATTCTTCATTGGCTCTTGACAAATCATTCTATACAGGGACTCGTCATTTTCCTATTGGAAAGGAAATCTCTATCGCTCATGTATGTACACAAGTTCAGTTTAAAGGACGAAAAGGGTATAATGAAGTTATTGAGGCTGTTGCGAAGCTAAAGAAAAGAGAAGTGGATGTATCGGTCAATTTTGCAGGCCCTGATTATCATGATGGAATAAGTAAACTGACAAATCTAGCTCAGACATTAGGTGTGGGAGACAGAATACAATTCATAGGTGGCGTTAGTCGTACTCAGCTAAGCGAATATCTTGAGAAATCGGATATTTATGTAATGCCCACCTGGGCTGAGGGTTTACCACGCGTGATTATTGAGGCTATGGCAAAGGGCTTACCTTGTATCACTACCCCTGTTAGCGGTAATCCAGAATTAGTTGAAGAACATTTTCTTGTGCCTTATTATGATACTGATACTTTAGCTGACCGCATTGAGGAACTGACCAAAGATGTCTCGTTATATGAAAAGACGAGTCGAGTCAATTTCGAATGTAGTAAAAAATATGAAGCATCACTATTAGAAGCTCGACGAGATGATTTTTATCATAATTTGATGGATAAAATAAAATGAATCTGATTAGAGGAAAAGTAATAAGAGGCTCAATTTTAGACCCAATAATCTGTAATGGATATTGGTTTAAAGATTCGATTGATCATTACAAGATACTTGATTCAAAATATGCCTTCTTTTCTCGCTTTACCTTAACTCGTCGTTTCTTTCGTGCAGAAATCACAGGACTTTACACTTTGCCTAATGGTGACCGCATAGCCATTGCCAAGAAGGGGATTTTTCTGCAAAAACAAGGACGAGGTGATTTCGAAAAAATTCTTGAGATGCCTCGTGGCTCGAAACCTCTAAACTTATGCCTTGCTCCATCTGGCAATGTCTACTTCGGAGAGTATTTCCAAAATATGGAAAAACAGGCTGTAAATATCTACTTCTCTAAGGATAACGGACAAAGTTGGCATGTTGCATATACTTTCTTGGAAGGAAACATCAATCATATTCACGGCTTGTTCTTTGACAAATACACTAACCGCATTTGGGTAGCGACGGGCGATAGAGAAAATGAATGCATTATTGGATATACAGAAGATGAATTCAAATCTTTTGTAGAGGTTTTTCGTGGTGGACAGGAATACCGAACTTGCCAACTTTTCTTCTATAAAGATTTCATCGTTTTCGGCACAGATACCCAGTACCAACAGAATGTTATTAAGAAGTTCGACCGTCAGACGTTGGAAATAACAGAATTGCAAGAAGTGCAAGGATCTGTGATCAAAGGCGGACAAGTTGGAGATGTGGCATTCATTTCTACTACGGTTGAACCATCAAAGGTGAACAAAGACAGATATGCACACCTTTGGGTGACAATGGACGGGCTACATTGGGAAGAACGTTACAAGGCCAAGAAAGATTGGCTACCAGCAACTTTATTCCAATTCGGAACTTTTGAGTTCCCTCAGTACTATGGTATCGATAAGCTGGAGCGATTATATTTCAGTGGACGTGCCTTAAAGGGTCTCGATGGGAAGACTACTTATATAGATTTATGAGAATCTTACTTGTTACACAATACTTTTACCCTGAGGTATTCAAGAGCAATGACCTTGCTTTTGAATTGTCGAAGCGTGGACACCATGTTGATGCGCTTGTGGGTATTCCAAACTATCCAGAAGGAAAGTATTTCAAAGGATATGGGGTATTCAAGAAGCGGCATGAGGTAGTGAATGGTGTGAATGTTTACCGTGTGTTTCAGACTCCTCGAGGCAAAGGAGGTTGGCGGTTGCCTATCAACTATTTTACGTTTGTAATCTTCGGATGTCTGAGAGTTCTGTTCCAGTTTGCATGGAAGAAAAGGTATGACTGTATCATTGGACATGAGCCTTCACCAATATTTCAGGCATACCCAGCTCTTCTATTGAGGAAACTACGCAAGACGCCATTCTACTACTGGATAATGGACTTATGGCCGGATGCGATGATGTCTGGTGGCGGTGTGAAGAATCAAAAGGTATTGAACTTTGTGGATGGTTTGGTGAAAGGCATTTACAAGCGGACTGACAAGATTCTGATTACAAGTGAGCGTTTCCGTGAGCCAATAGCTGCCAAAGGCGATTTCAAGGATAAGATTATATACTTCCCGAACTGGAGTGACGACATTCTGGAAATGGATGACAGCTACGAGATTCCTAAGTTGCCGGATGGTTTCAAGATAATGATTGCAGGAAACCTTGGGAAGTCGCAGAACCTTGAGGCTGTGACGGAGGTAATGTTGGGGCTTAAAGATGTGCCAGAGGTGAAATGGGTGTTTGTTGGTGGCGGTTCAAGGCGGGAATGGCTTGAAACGTTTATCAAGGAGAATGGTTTGGAAGACAGGGCAGTTTGCCTGGGCCAGTTTCCTTTCAAAGCAATGCCAGCTTTCTATAAACAGGCAGACGCAATGTTGGTGACGTTGAGGGCAGGATTTCTTCATCTGGAGGCTGTAGTGCCTGCAAGGTTACAGTCTTACATGTCTGCCGGAAGACCAGTGTTGGCTATGATTGGATGCGGAGGTGCTGACATTATTGAGGAGAGCCGGTGCGGTTATGCCGTACCTGCAGGCGACTCAAAGGCTTTGATAGATGTGATTAAGAATAAAGTCTTGACAAACCGAGAATCTTTCAGAAAGATGGGAGAGAACGGAAGAGATTTTTATTTGAAACATTTTAGATTGAATGATTGCATCGATAATCTAGAAAAGATTATTGGTTCTAGATAGTAATAGAAATGGAAAAGAAGAAACTAAGCACAACGTTTAAGCTGCTGAGGGCTTTAGGTTTTAACTATTCAGAGGAAGAATATGGTGATGTGAGCCTCTGGAGAGTAATATGGCAATTCTTCCACAACATACGACAGAAACATCGCCAAAACATGATGGACTGGGCTATCCTTGAGCCATTCGCTCCGAGAAAGCTACGTCCAAGACTGATGCGTAAGATGGGATGCAGTGTGGGTAAAGGTTGTTTTATCGGTGACCATGTACGCATTGACCAAGGTCATGCAGATATGATTACGCTTGAAGACGGCGTAAGTGTAGCTAGTGGTACGAGGCTCCTTTGTCATCAGCGTGATTTTAAAGACTATTTTGTTGGGAGTGATTATAACAAATTAGGTTATATAGTAAAACCAATTGTGCTTAAAAAAGGTTGTCTGATTGGAATGGAGAGTTTTGTGATGCCTGGGGTTACTGTTGGTGAAGGTGCCATAGTGGGTGCAGGTTCACTTGTTACCAAGGATATTCCCGCATGGACAATTGCGGCAGGACGACCCGCTAAAGTTTTGAAAGAAATACCGAAAAGGACTTCGGGAGATTAAGAGTGTTAAAGTTCAAGTAGTTTAACTGTGTATAAAATAATTAAGAGGTGTGTTGACTTTATATGTGCTTTTGTTGCACTTGTGGTCTTGTCACCGATATTCCTTTTGACAATGATAGGAATATTGGTTAGCGATTGGGGACCAATTTTCTATAAGGCAAATCGCATAGGTAAGGGTAATAAACCGTTTAAGATGTATAAGTTCAGGTCTATGAAAGTGTTGAAGGCTCCCAAGAAGGGGGCAGAAGCCAGCCTTAGACCCGATGAGGACAGGATATTCCCGTTTGGCCATTTTATTCGTAAGACAAAAATCGACGAACTGTCTCAATTGATTAACATTCTGAACGGCACTATGTCCATTGTTGGCCCACGCCCAGTAGCGGAAGACCAGTTTGATATGTTTCGCTATGGCAAGTGGAATGAAGCGGCAAAGGTACCCGTTGGACTTAGTGGGCCAGCTGCACTGTATGACTATATCTATGGTGATCAGATAACCGATGAAAAGGAATATATGGAGAAAGTATATCCTACACGCCGTGAACTAGAATATACATACGTTCAAAAGGCAAGTTTATGGTATGACCTCAAAATGATCGTTTATACGGTCATATGCATCTGCTATACCCTTGTTGGAAAAGAGGCTACATGGATATTGGATGAATTAGTTGAGGAAGCTAACAAAACGATGAATCAATAAAGATATGAATATTCTTGTTACTGGTTCTGCCGGAATGATTGGCAGTTATGTTGTAAAAGGTCTGATAGATAAAGGACATACGGTTATTGGTGTTGACCGAGTTAAGCCTAAAGAAGAACTCTGCGGCTTAAAGCCTGTTGTATTGGATTTGGCATCAAAGGATGATGTGAACAAAGTGTTTGATGAGAATAAAATAGACCGTTGTATTCATCTGGCAGCCTTGGCTCATACCGCAGGAATGAAGAACCTTACCTGGGAGGTTTATTATAAGATTAACGTAGCGTGTGCAGAGAATGTATTTGAAGCATGCGAGAAGCATAACGTGCCAGTGTTATTTATCAGTACAGTGGATGCTATAGGTATGGTGAAGGGGCTGATTACTCCTGAAACGAAGTTGAATCCTATATCAAACTACGGCAAGAGTAAGGCTCTGGCAGAAGACCGATTGAAGGACATCTGTAATGTGTGGAATATCTATCGTTTTTCACCAGTTTACACACCCGAAGTAAAGCGTGATATAGAAAAACGCTACTATCTTAAATACCCCAATTGGGCCTACAAGATAGGTAAGGGAGGACAGTTTGAGGTACTAAACGTTACTGGAGCAGTCTCAGCAATGGTGGATTGGGTAGATAAAAAGGTGGACAATACCATCCATGTGATAAAAGATCCAGAATTGCTTGATATCAATGATTTGATAAAGGCAGAAAAGGCGGAGGGTAGAGCTAAGCATGTTCTATGGTTCCCAAGATGGTTGGTGCAATGCGGCTATTACGTGATAAGACTCGTTTTTGGTAAGAGTAATAAAACCTACTTGGTATTTAAAGCCCTATGGCCATTCAGAACGACCTCACACATATGCTGATAAATAACTTGTGAATTTGTTGATGGAGGCAGAAGAAACACTTTTGAAATTGACTAGGCTGGGATTGGGTCATTACGATACATTACAAATTGTAGATATTGACTGGCCTGCCATAAAAGCCCTTGCTGACAAGCAGGGGCTTACGGCTATTATTTTAGATGGGATAGGAAACCTTCCAGAAGATAAGCGCCCACCGAAATTACTTCTTCTAAATTGGATAGGAGAGGTGCATCAGTTCTATGAACAACGTCATGAACAGTATCTTCAGGCTATTTCCGATTTGGCAAAGTTCTACAATAGTTATGGCTTCAAGATGATGATTCTAAAAGGCTATGCCTGTTCGCTTGACTGGCCTAAATCGGAACACAGACCTTGCGGGGATATTGATATTTGGCAGTTCGGAGAACAGAAAAAAGCAGATGGGCTACTCGCCTCAGAAAAAGGGATCAAAGTGGACAACTCTCATCATCATCACACCGTCTTTAATTGGGGTGATGTTATGGTAGAGAATCATTATAATTTTATTAATGTGCATCACCACAAGTCCAATGAGGAATTAGAGAATGTTTTCAAGGAATTAGGGCAGGATGATTCACATTTCGTGTTGTTAAAAGGTGAAAAAGTATATTTACCTTCGCCCAATCTTCATGCTCTTTTCCTATTGAAGCACACTATGAATGACTTCACTTCATTTTCGATGTCGTTGCGACAATTGATTGATTGGGGATTCTTTGTGGAAAAACATAAAAAAGAGGTAGATTGGGATTGGCTGATTGGTGTTTTGAAGAAATTCCACATGTGGGAGTTCTACAATACAATCAATGCAATCTGTGTCGATGATTTGGGCTTTGATGCGAGTATCTTTCCAAATGTTCATTTCCTCCCTGATTTGAAAGACAAGGTGCTGAATGATATTTTATTTCCGAAGTATACAGCGCATGAACCATCTCGCTTGATTCCAAGGTTGGTGTATAAGTACCGCCGTTGGCAAGGTAATGCCTGGAAACATGAGTTATGTTATAGCGAAAGCAGATGGTCTGCCTTTTGGAGCGGAATATACGGGCATCTGTTGAAACCTGCTTCAATATAGCTTAGAATAGTGGTATCTCAAATAATACGAAACAAGAATTAATAATAAATATGAAATACTTAATGGTAGTGGCGCACCCGGATGATGAGGTGCTGGGTGCTGGAGCATCGATATGGAAATGGGCACACAATGGTGATCAAGTGGATGTGTGTATCATGTGTACGGAGGCGAAGGCGCGAGCTTATCGTCCCGATGATAAAGAACTGGACGATGACACGCATGCGGCATTGAAATATATCGGGGTGAACAAGGAGTATGAAGGGACTTTCCCGAACATAGAGATGAACACGGTGCCGCATCTGCAGCTGGTGCAGTTCATCGAAAGTGCCATCAAGGAGAGTGAGCCGGACATCATTATCACGCATCATCCTGCAGACACGAACAACGACCATCTGCAGACGTCGATGGCGTGCCAGGAGGCGATACGTCTGTTCCAGCGCAGGCCGGAGGTGAAGCGTGTGAAGGAGTTCTGGTATATGGAGGTGCCCAGTTGTACGGAATGGAAGATTAACAATGCGATGCAGACGTTTAATCCCAGCTGTTTTGTGGAAGTTGGTAAAGATGGCGTAGATGCTAAAGTTAAGGCACTCTCGATGTACCGTGGTGTGATGCGTCCGTATCCACATCCTCGTTCTGCTGAATATATCACTGGCTTAGCCGCTATGCGTGGTAGTCAGTGGGGCGTGAACTATGCCGAGGCATTTGAGGTGGCGATGAGGAAGTATTAATCAATGGTTTTAGGTTCTTCTATAACCAATAACCTACACATGAGCAAGACAAAGAAAATAGTAAAAGCAATATGTATGTTTTGCTCGTATCTCTTTTGGCCGAGATTTGGAAGAAATAAGCGATAATTTTATGAATATCACACAAGCCTTATTGGATAATCTGACTGAGCAAGCGAAAGCCTCGCCTCGGTTGAGGATGAATATGGATCTGCGAAACTCGGCAGAGGATAAGAGCCAACGGATGCTGAATGCGATTGAGCCAGGGAGTCCGTTGCCTATTCATCGGCATCGGCATTCATCGGAAACAGTCGTGTGTCTGCGAGGACGATTGGTGGAGGAGTTCTATGACGAATTGGATCGGACATGTACAGAAGCGATAGAGCTGTCACCGAATGGACCTGTGGTGGCTGTGAATATCCCAATAGGTCAATGGCATACTGTTCAGGCATTAGAATCGGGCACGGTGATTCTGGAAATCAAGGATGGAAAGTATGAACCATTGTCAGATGTGGACATACTGAAATAATATGGAAGAGAATATTCTGAATCATAGATTGCGAGAGTTTATAGAGAATGAAACGCGTTCTTGCTCTATGGATATTGGAGGCATTACGCCGGAATATGTATATCGTATGTGGAATGGTAGTGTTGCCCTTGAAGATATTGAAACAGCTATGGCTGAAATAAAATTGCCAGGCCAATGAAGAATATTCTAAATGCCATCTGGCAGTTCTGTTTAAACTTGTTCTGGCCCCAATGGGGACGCATTAAAAAGTATGCATACGATTCTATTGGATTATAAGACGATATTTGTTACTGGTGTAGCCGGTTTCATTGGCTCAAATTTAGTGAAGCGTCTGTTTAAGGACGTGAAGGATGCTACCATCGTTGGTATCGACAACATGAACGACTACTATGATGTGGCACTGAAGGACTACCGCTTGAGCGAGCTGAACACTATAGTTCCTGAAGGTATCACATGGAAGTTCGTCAAGGGCGATATAGCAGATAAGCAGACCATTGACGGTATCTTTGAGGAATATAAACCGCAGGTTGTGGTGAACCTAGCTGCGCAGGCAGGTGTACGCTACAGCATCACCAATCCTGATGCCTACATCATGAGCAATATGATAGGCTTTTACAATATCTTGGAGGCTTGTCGCCACAATCCAGTGGAGCATCTGGTATATGCTTCTTCAAGTTCTGTATATGGCGGCAATAAGAAGGTACCATTCAGCACAGATGACAGGGTGGATAATCCTGTGTCGCTGTATGCAGCCACTAAGAAGAGCAATGAACTGTTTGCCCACTGCTATTCAAAACTGTATGATATCCCCACAACAGGCTTGCGCTTCTTTACGGTCTATGGCCCTGCTGGTCGTCCTGATATGGCATACTTTGGCTTCACCAATAAACTGCTGAAGGGTGAGACCATCCAGATATTCAACTACGGCAACTGCCGTCGTGACTTCACGTATGTTGATGATATCGTAGAGGGGGTATATCGCGTAATGCAAGGTGCACCAGAGCGCAAGAAGGGCGAAGATGGCTTACCTATCCCACCCTATGCAGTATATAATATTGGTGGTGGCCAGCCAGAGAACCTGCTGGATTTCGTAAACATCCTGCAAGAGGAACTGGTTCGCGCCGGTGTCCTTCCTGCAGACTTCGATTTCGAGGTCCACAAGCAGCTCGTTCCCATGCAGCCGGGTGATGTCCCAACGACATACGCAGATGCCACAGCTCTTGAACGTGACTTCGGGTTTACACCAAAGATAACATTGAGAGAGGGATTGAGGAAATTCGCAGAGTGGTACGCTCAGTTTTACGAACTCGAATGACACGAATAGGGATAGAGCGAATCTAACGGATATAATCCTGATTCATGAGGTAACAATCTCGTAGATGTCCCACAAAAGCTGAAATATTTCTGCTTGATTGGGATTGTAAGCGAAAGCAATTACGTTTGAAACGATCTTGATTTCTAAGCGATGAGCTAAATTCTTAAACTGTATCATAATTTACCTCTCCCACCGGTATAACTGCCGAGTAGCCAGTCCCGGCAAAAAAGTTGATTTAGCTGTCATTATTCGCTTTCGCTGTAAGCAGCCAATTTTGACGTATTGTAAGAAACGATAATATGCTATACCTTTGCGCTGAATTTAAAAACAGAAGAAAATGTTCAGTAGCAAAGACTTTGAGAAATGCTGGTTTTTATACCAGAGCGAGGGTTTGCCCCACAATGTTTCGATTGAGGAGTTCTGCATGAAGCAGGGCGTTCCGGTAAACGAATTCAACAAATGGTACAGGGATACACACAAGCGGATTCATCCTATTCAGGTGGATGGCATGCCGGTTACCGTCGAGACCTCTGCTTCAAAAGAGGTAAAGACGCCTTTGAATTCCCTGCGTATAGCCTTGACAATATGTATGACCAATGGTCTTCACATTCATCAGAAGAACCTAAGCTACGACGGGTTGGTAAAGTTTGTAGAGAAGCTGGAGGCTCTATGCTGACGATATCGGGTTTAAAGAACTTCTACTACATTCCTGGCGTGACAGACATGCGCTGTGGGTATAACCGTCTGCTCCAGATAGTAAAGCAGATGACCCATCACAATCCCTATAATGGCGATGTGTTTGTTTTCATGTCGAAGGACAGACGTAAGGTGAAAATGGTCCATTTTGAGAATCATGCCTATTATGTCCATGAGAAGGTCTATTCGGGCGAGTACCGTTTCATGCTGCTTGAATATCATGATGAAAAAGGTACTCCCAGCTACCGTATGGACTGGAAGGATTTGATTGCAGTATTGGAGAGTCCCGTCGTCAAGAAGCTCCGCCTCAGGTAGTGTTCTCTATATTAATAATATTTAACACAAATATTTGTAAATCAGAAAAATAAGTGCTTAAAATGTTTGCTTATTCCAATAATTTTTCGTACCTTTGCATAGAAATAAGAAGGTATGGAATTGGACGAAATACTTGTCAGGAAGCAGCATTTGCAGCACTTGGAGTCTCTGGAATCAGGCTCAGGTACTCCGTCTAAGCCAAGCTATCTTCTTATGGACCGCGACGAGATGATTCGTTACATAGAGTTTCTGCAGACTCGTCTTGACGAGGAGAAGCGTGCTCGCGAACTTTCTGACAAACGCTTTGAAGAAGAGAGCGCGGCTCGCAGGGAGGCAGACAAGCGTGTGTTCGAATTGCTTGACCAGATTAGCCGTATGGGTGAGCAGCATAGCCGTGAGATGCAGTCTCTGCTTCAGAAGAATCAGGAACTGCAACATTCTATAGAAGACCTGACCTCAGCGGTGCGCCTTGACAGGAAGAACATCTTCTGTACTACGAGCCGGAAGTCCCGGCCTGCTTCAAGGAAGCCGGAGTCTCCCTCCCGCGAGGAAGAGCGCAATGATTTTGACGGCTCGGGTACTCCTGTCTCATCCAATGCGGATGTTGTTGTAGAGGAGACGACGGAAGCCGCTCCTGGAAAGGAAGGCCGTGATTACCGCAAGGGCATGAAGTATAAAACGATGAAAGCCAACCGTATCATCTTGCACAAGTCAGACCGCTCCCAGCTTCCGGAAGGCGCACTTATTATCCGCAGCTATACCAAGCGCTACAGTTATGATGCAGTGGTTGAGTTCATCGAGCACGACGTGGAGGTGCTGGTTTATAAGCGGCCAGACGGGAAGGTGGTGACGGCCTATCTTCCTTACAAGGATGATGATGTCAGGAATGGTGCTGGCAGTCAGTTTCCAGGCACTCATGCCACAAGCCGCATGATGTCTTATGTTGCCACCAACAATTTTCAGATGTGTGTTCCGTTGTATCGTGAACTGACGCGTTTTCTGAACCACGAAATGCGCATCAGCGACGGTACGTTGTCGAACTGGCTCTTTAAAGGCAGTGAATACCTGAAGGAGCTGGTTCCCTATCTGAAGGACATAGCCTTGGAGAAGAACTCGTTTGTGAATTGTGACGAGACGTGGTGCCGTGTGCGCAAACAGGGTCATTACTCAAAGAAATACATCTGGTGCCTGGTCAATAAAGCCTCCAAAACAGTAATATTCGTTTACGATGACGGAAGCCGTGGCCGCAAGGTGCTCCGTGACATCCTTGAAGATCGCGAGATAGCAGCTCTTCAGAGCGATGCCTACAATGTCTATATGTTTATAGACAAGGAGTTGTCGAACGTAACCCACCTGTGTTGCATGGCTCATGCCCGTGCGAAGTTCAAGGATGCCTTGGATGTGGGTAAGGATGAAAGGGCACGACTCTTTGTTGACAGTATCGGCCTGTTATACAGATACGAGGAAGAATACAGGATATTGGGTCTCAGCCCGGATGAAATCCGACGGCGGCGCAATGATGGCAGGACAGCAGATGTCATGATCCGGATGAGTACAGAGCTGAGCAGACTGCTGAATAATGCAACCGATCATATAGGTGACATGATGCAGAAAGCCTTGAACTATCTACATAATTACTGGCATCAGCTCTTTGCCTACCGTCAGGATGGCCGTTATACGATAGACAACAACATAGCCGAGCGTAATATCCGTCCGACCACTGTCAAGCGCAAGAACAGCTTGTTCTATGGCAGCGGAGTGATGGCAGAAGTATCGGCCATATATCACACCTTCATCAGCACATGCTCGATGCTGGGCATATCGGCACAGAAATATTTCAGTATGTTTTTCAGTGCTATTATAGAAGGCCGCAGGGACTATGCCAACCTTCTTCCGATGACAATCGGCATAAAATAGACAATTAAAAATCTTCACTAGCGTCTCTTAATTTTTGTTAATTGCTATAGTTAACTCTCTTATGCACAACAAAGTAGTTCCTGAAAATAGTGTCCCACTTTTGAAATGCGTACCTTTGTGCCCAATTTCAAATTGGAGCA
>JAEEGH010001958.1_pt1 | contig 57478 bp, 47 predicted proteins | sample 9134181 | NCBI WGS metagenome assembly JAEEGH01 (sample SAMN16246544, study PRJNA631951) | gut metagenome | biome: gut microbiome; feature: rumen; material: DP-attached | host: Bos | place: Iran: Karaj | collected 2018-10 | reverse complement strand
CGCTTTGCTTCTTCTTCAGTCAGCAGGCTTGATTAAGCTTAAGGCTTCAGCCGGAATTACAGCAACACCGCTCGACATTGAGTCAAACTCAAAGAAGCTCAAGTTCAGCGAAATTGAAGCAGCTTCTCTGCCGCGCGTTCTCAACGATGTTGACGCAGCTGTTATCAACGGCAACTACGCTATTCCTGCTGGTTTGAGCGCAACAAAAGACGGTCTTGTTGTTGAAGGCAAAGACTCTCCATATGTGAACATCGTTGCCGTAAAAGCCGGAAACGAAAACAATGCCGCAATCAAGGCGCTTGTAAAAGCTCTTCAGAGCCAGAGAATCAAAGACTTTGTTTCAGCACGCTACCCAGACGGCGAAGTTGTAATCGTCTTCTAATGAAGTCTAATGTCATTGCACGGCTTGTCCGTGCAATCTGAAAAGGTTGCCTGAGAAGTTTCTTGGGCAGCCTTTTTTTCCGCGGAAAAACAAAATGAAATCACTTATCGACAAGCTTGAAAAAGATTCAATTCTAACAAAAGACGAATTCACGAGCCTTATTCAGAACCACAGCGATGACGACGAGCTTTATGCCGCCAAGAAGGCGCGCAAAATAGCTGATGACATCTACGGCAAAGAGATTTATATCCGCGGTTTAATTGAATTTACAAATTATTGCCGGAACGACTGCTATTATTGCGGTATTCAGCGCAGCAACAAGTGCGCCGAGCGTTACCGCCTTTCAAAAGACCAAATCCTTTCATGCTGCGCGCAAGGCTACGAGCTTGGCTACCGCACGTTCGTGCTTCAAGGCGGCGAAGACACTTATTACACAGACGACGCGGTCGAAGACATAATCAGAAGCATCAAAAGCGGATACCCGGACTGCGCGATTACGCTATCTATCGGCGAAAAGGAATACGAAAGCTATAAACGCTTTTTTGATGCCGGTGCAGACAGATATTTGCTGCGCCACGAAACAGCAAACGACGAACATTACAGAAAGCTTCACCCAGCGGAGCTTTCGCTTGAACATAGAAAAAACTGCCTGTATCAGCTGAAGGAAATCGGCTATCAGGTGGGTTGCGGCTTTATGGTCGGCAGCCCGTTTCAGACGGCAGAAACTTTGGCCGAAGATTTTCTCTTCATCCACGATTTAAAGCCGCAGATGGTCGGCATCGGGCCGTTCATTCCGCACCAAAAGACGCGCTTTGCAGACGAAAAAGCCGGAACATTGAAGCAGACGCTGTTTTTGCTAAGCCTGTTAAGGATAATGGAAAAGAATGTGCTGCTGCCCGCCACGACTGCGCTTGCAACGATTGATCCAGCCGGAAGAGAGAAGGGCATCTTGGCCGGTGCAAATGTAGTGATGCCGAATCTTTCGCCTGTTGATGTAAGGTCAAAGTACACGCTCTATGACGGCAAAGCCTGCACCGGCGAAGAAGCCGCCGAATGTAGGCACTGCCTTGAACGGCGCATCGAATCCGTCGGCTACCACGTCGTAATCAGCCGCGGCGACTATAAGCTGGTGTAATGTGGGCTTGGGGCAGAGCAATACAGCGATGCCCCAAATAAAAAAAGCTTCTGCGGAGTGCAGAAGCTTTTTTGTTTTAGATGAATCTCTTCATCAGCTTATTTTTCAGCAATAAGCAGAGTCTTTGAATCAAGCTTGAGATTTGCGTTGCTTGGTGTTTCGTCTCTTACTTTCAAGATTCTAAGCTGTGTGCTGTCAGATTTTGTTTCAAAAAGAACAACAGCGTCAAAAAGCGGAACAAGGTCAGCAGGAAGAACTGATTTAAGTTCTGTTCCTTCTGTGTTGCAGCTGTACCATACAACTACGTTCTCTTTTTTTGCATATTCTTTAATAGATTCAAAATCAGCCTTTGTTCTCTTTGAGAAATCAAGACCGTCAATGATGAGATAATCAGTTTTGATGCCGCCCTGAGCGAGAGCTGTCAAAGTTGTGATAATCTGTTTTGTTGATACAGAATCCTGATTGAAATTCAAAACAGTACGGTTTCTGATAACATCATCTTTTACGTCAATGGCTTTTTCGAGATTCTTTTTCTTAGACATTTCTGTAAAAATGTCTTCGTACCAAGTCATTGTATAAGACGTATGCTGATCAAAAGAAACATGAACAACCTGTTTGCCTTGAAGGAGACCGTCAAGACCAAGCTGAACGAGTACCGATGTTTTTCCTACGCCTTTTTTAGACGCAAGAACTCCGATTTCGCCGGGTTTAATGCCGCCGTTCAATGCTTTTTCAAAAAAGCGAACCGGACTGCGGTCAATAAGTTCCTGTTTTACCATTGGTGACTCCTTATTTGCCCTGCTGTTCCTTGCGTTTCTTTTCCTGATATTCGGCAATCAGTTTTTCAGAAATCGCAGTTGGAACTTTTCCGTATTTCTCGAATTCCATTGAGAATTCAGCTTTTCCCTGTGTGAGAGAGCGAAGAACCGTAGAGAATCCGAACATTTCACTGAGCGGAACTTCAGCATCAACGCGTGAGAAATTTCCGTCTTCAGTTGATGAAACGATTATACCACGTCTTTGGTTAATTGCGCCAAAAATATTTCCCTGGAATTCTGTAGGACCTTCGATAGATACCTTCATGATTGGTTCCATGATACATGGTTTTGCTTTTGCGTATGCTTCGCGGAAAGCACCCTGTGCTGCAACCTGGAATGCGATATCTGAAGAGTCAACCGGGTGGTACTGACCATCATTGATTGTACATTTAACGCCGACAATCGGGAATCCGATCAATGAGCCCTTGGCCATAGAAGCGCGGAAGCCCTTGTCGCAAGACGGAATGTATTCGTTAGGAATTGCACCGCCCTTAATGTTGTCAACAAACTCGTAGTCTTTGTCTGCAATCGGTTCCATGAAACCTGCAACGCGGCCGTACTGACCAGAACCACCAGTCTGCTTCTTGTGTGTATAGTTGAAGTCTGCCTGCTGTGTGATTGTCTCACGGTAAGCAACCTGCGGCATACCTGTCTCAACTTCGCACTTGTATTCGCGGCGCATACGTTCAACGTAAACGTCAAGATGAAGCTCACCCATACCTTTGATGATTGTCTGATTTGATTCAGGATCAACGTAAGTCTGGAATGTCGGGTCTTCTTTTGTAAAGCGGTTGAGAGCTTTTGCCATCTGGTCAGCAGCTTTCTTGTCTTTCGGTGTAATTGACAATGAAATAACTGGGTTCGGAACGAACATTGAAGTCATTGCATAGTTCAAACCGCCAGAACAGAAAGTATCACCAGATGCACAGTCAATACCGAACAAAGCAACGATATCGCCTGGAACACCTTCGTTGATGTCTTCCATTGCGGCAGAGTTCATGCGGACAAGACGGCCGACCTTGAACTTCTTGCGTGAGCGTGTATTGTAAAGTTCTTCGCCCTTCTTGATTGTTCCCTGATAAACACGTACATAAGTGAGCTGACCGTACTGACCGTCTTCAAGTTTGAAGCCGAGTGAAACACAAGGATCATCAGGGTTGCATGTAAGCTCAACTTTTTCTTCGTTTTTATCGAGGTCAAGAGCGTAGTTCTTAACTTCTGTCGGGTTAGGAAGGAATTTAACAACGCCGTCGAGCAAAGGCTGAATACCCTTGTTCTTGTAAGCTGAACCCAAGAAAACAGGAACAAACTGTTCTGCAAGAGTACCCTTACGGATAGCAGCGTTAATCATATCTTCTGTAACTGATTCTTCGAGCATTGCTTCCATAAGTTCATCGCTGAACATTGAAGCTGCATCGAGGAGTTCTTCGCGGTATTTCTCTGCATCAGCCTTGAGGTGTGCAGGAATTTCTGCGTAACGTACATCTGTACCTGAATCGCCCTCAAAGTAGATGGCCTTCATAGCAACAAGGTCAACAACACCTTCAAGCTTGTCTTCAAGACCGATCGGGATTTCCATCATGTGAGCGTTCAATCCCAATTTCTCGCGGAGCTGCATACAAACCTTGAATGGGTTTGCACCTGTACGGTCGCACTTGTTTACGAATGCGATGCGCGGAACATGATAGCGTTTAAGCTGGCGGTCAACAGTAATTGACTGTGACTGAACACCGCCTACTGAACACAAAACAAGAATTGCGCCGTCGAGAACACGCAAAGAGCGTTCAACTTCAACTGTGAAGTCAACGTGACCCGGAGTGTCAATAACGTTGAATGTGTAGTCTTTCCACTGAACCTGTGTTGATGCTGACTGGATTGTAATACCGCGTTCGCGTTCCAGTTCCATGTTATCCATTACAGCACCGACACCGTCCTTACCGCGAACTTCATGAATAGCGTGAATTTTGTCGCAATAAAAAAGAATACGTTCTGACAGGGTTGTTTTTCCCGAGTCAATGTGGGCGCTGATACCGATATTCCTCATCTTGGAAATATCCATATTGCTCATACCTCTCAATATTATTATGCAGAAAACGTTGACATCTGCACGAATTTAAGTATAAATATTTTAAAGAAGTGTACCGAAAAAGTGCAATCGTATCAATAGTTTTACGTTTTAATTTGCGCTTTTTTACGGTTTGATGTAAAATGTAGCACCACAATAGAAAAGTATTGCAAGTTTGTCACTGTCTTCTAATTCCTTTTTTATAGTTGTCTTTGCTGTTAAATAACCTGTGCTGTTTTTGCAGGTAAAATTCAATTTTGCCTTTAACTCTGTTTTTATAGAATTTATGTAATATAGATTAGTCTCTGCGGTCTGCTCTTCTTCTGCGGAAAAATCCGCCGACTGTTTGATATAGAAAGAAAGCCTTTTCGTCGGGTTCAGCGTAAAAGAAGCCGCTGCGTCTATTGTGTTTTTTTTGCTGTTAAACGGAAAAACCTTAAAGTCGGTACTGAGACTAAGCTGCTGTGTGCGCCCAAGCATAACAGGAAAAGCCTTAAAACCAAAACCCAGAACATTCGCGGTTTTTTCCGTATAGCATAAAAACGCATTTGCCGTACTGAAATCCATAAACCTAAAAAGGCTTCTGCTTATATTTTTATTCTGCTTTTTAGCTTCTGCAATTTCTTCAAGATTTGCACTGTCAGCGCCGTGCTGTGCGTTTTCACATTTCATGTTTAAAGTGAATGTCAAAAAATCTGTGCGGTATTCTGCTGCAAAAGCAAGGTCGGCTCTTATTGTGCAGTCAGGTGCAACGCCGTCTGAATAAGAGCGTGCCGCCGAGAATGTAAGCCCTGAGCGGATTCTGTGGCCGTTCTTGAGTGTTACGGACTTTAGCTGCGGATGCACATAAGCTGCCATAGTTTTTCTTAAAAGTGATTCTTCGACTGTTATGTGGTCTGCATCGCACCAGAAGAAGCCGGCGTCAAGTCTGAAAAATCTGTTCGTCAGGGTAGAGCAGAGCCGCCATGTGCCTGTAATGCGCTCATACGGCGATGTGCTTATGCTGTTTGTAGAATGCAGTTTGAAGTACGAGCCGTTGTATATCGACTCAAAACCGGCGTATTTGATTTTCTCTTTTGTGTAAGGTCTTACGGCTAAAAACCAGCGCGAAGTGCTCAGCTTTTCAGACTCAAAAGAGCCGCCGAACAGGCTGAAATAAAGTCTGGTTCTCGGCGGATGCCAGTCGATTTCTGCAAGATATTCGTCATGTTCAGTCTTTGCGGTTTTGTGTCTTGTAAAACAAGTCAAGTTTATGCTGTTAAGATTCAGTCTAAGACAGGCGGCTTTTGGCGTTGTTGCGCTTGTGCCGGACGACGGCATTGTTAAGTTTATGCCTGCTGACGGTGATGATGCAGAAGAAAGCGCACCTGGAGCTGAAAAGCAGGGCGTTTTTATCCTGCTGTACAGGCCGCTGAAAGACAAATGCCCGTAATAAAAAGAGACTTCTGGAATAGGCGCGCATTTGACGCCAAACGTTTTAAGCTGCTTTTCAGGCATCAGTGCAAAATTTGTGTTTAGCTGAAGTCCGGTTGACTTAAAGCTTACGGCCGCATTTGCTTTTGTTCCGTCTGCTTCTATTGTTGTGTTTCCGCTTAACGCAAGCTGCTGAAATTCAGCATGAACCGTAAAAGTTAAACTTGATAGAATAAGTAATGCAAAAAATTGTTTCATGCTTATTCTATCAATAAAAAGTTTATATTTTTGTTAGTTTTAAAAAAGATTTTTCAAAAAAGTTTTAAAAAGCGAACAGGCTGACACAACGTGCCAGCCTGTTCTAGGAGGTAATGTAATAATATAGAAGAAGTTGAAAAACAATAGATGCCTATGTAAGAGCTATTTTTGCGTTTTTACTTCTGTGATATATGCATCTTTAAAGTTTACATCGTCAGAACTGATTGCTGTTTTCCAATAATCAGCTTCTGTCTTTGTTTTGTACGGTCCCATTCTTACGCGGTACCAGGTTTTGCCGTTTACTTCTTTTGTGAAGATTTCACTGTCAATTTTATAAGAAGCAATAATGTCCTGTGCATTTTCAGCGTATTCTCTGCTTGAGAAAGAACCGGTCTGAATCCAGTATTCTGTGACGGTTGTCTTTTTAGGTGTAGCAGCTGCTGCCTGTACAGGCTTCTTTGTTACCACCGGATCTGCAACTTCTGTAATTTTAGGCTTTGAAACAGCTGGTGCGGCTGCAACAGGTGCGGCAGTTGCTGCGCTTGCAGCGGCGGCTGAATCATCGCGGACTGTCGTAAGATCGTCTGCGGCAGGCAGTGCGTTCAAATCAATTGTAGTTGGACCTGCAAGCTCTGTATTAACTGCTGCGCTTGCATCAGTATTCAGTGTTACAGCAGGTTCAACTGTAGTAGTTGCAGGATTCATCCATGTATCTGTTGTCTGTGAAACAGGCTGGTTAATACTTGAAATAACAGGGTCTTTTACAGAAGGACGCCATAAAATAAGTGCAGCACCAATAACGACACACAAAAAGATTCCTGCTGCAAATAGAATCCAAAGTGAACTTTTGTTCTGCTGAACAGCTTGATCTTCGGTTAAAGGCTGAACATTCATTGTTGTGTTAATTTGTTCCATAATATTAGTCTTCCTTAAAAAAAGGTTTATAACTGCGAGAAAAATCTGCAATATCCATTAGTCGAAACAGTGCTTTTCAAAAATGTTTTGCAACTTTTTCTGCAATTTCTTTGAAGAACCTGTGTTTCTTACTCTGTATATATCGACATTTAATTTTTGATATTGAGCATATAATTCTTTTTGTGAAGAAAATCGTTTCAACAGGTGAAAAATTGAATGATTGTCGCGTTTTTTTGCCCTTATAAGCCTGACAAAAAAAGGTGCATCTACATAAATTATGAAATCGCATTTCACGGCAAGCGGCACTTTATTAAGTACTGTGGCATTTATAACGCAGGTCTGCTCCGGATGTTCCGCGATAAACTGTTCTAGCAGACGTGACACTTCAGGGTGAATAATTGCTTCCTGCTTTGCGAGTGCTTCTTTTGACGCAAAAACTATTTGGGCAAGTGCCTTTCTGTTTATCGTGCCGTCTGCGTTCATAAGGTTTATGTCTTTTTGAGACGCTTCTGCCCCGAATGTTGCAAGAACCTGCTGCTTTGTGTTTTCAAGAGCAATATGCGCGGTTTCGTCCGCGTCAATTACAGCACAGCCCATTTCTTCAAGTATTGTACCGGCAAGGTTTTTACCGGCAGCCATTGGCCCGCTCAAGCCTATAAGCATTTTTCTTTGATTTTTGTTCAAGACGTGCAACCTGTCTAACAATCAGTTTAAAAAAAAAGAAGCTGAAAAAGGTTTTGCTCTTTTTCAGCTAAGCGGTCTATACCAAACCTATACGCTTGCATCAACGTCTGGATGTCAATTTCCGCTGATACACACCGTACAATTTATGTATCGGACTTGTAATTTCGGGCTTTAGCATTTTTTTTAATTTTTTTTACATTTTTTATTTTTTAGTATTATATTTATAGAAGGGAGGGAGTTATGAAGCTCAATGAACAGTTCCTTAGAAATATTGCGCTATGCGCTTTTTTTCATAAAAGGAATTTATGTCATGGCAGATGCATAAATTGTCCGCAAGAGGTTATGCGGACAATTTCATTTGAGACGCAGGGCGACTTATTTGAAACTGTAATAGACGCAATATCTTCTGTTGCGTTTCTTTCTAAACTGGAACAGAATTCAACTGAAAACAGCAGAAACACTGACGGAGAAAACGCTCTTCTAAAGCCTTTTACAGATATAGGGAGAGATATTTCAGAGATAATGAAATCCGGCAGAAACGGCGTCTCCGGTTTCAGCTCCATATTAATTGCAAATTATTTGAACGAGGACGTGGAATTTAATATCTCGCAGAATGGAATTACTGTGTCTAAAGTGGTTAAGGCTCTCTGCGGCTTAAAAATTCAGATTGACCCCGAAAAAGAATTTGAGTACCTGATTGCAGGAAGCAGAAAGCATTACAAATATAAATGGCTCTATTGCGGTGAGCTTGAAGTTGACATTTTTGGTGCAGACGGATATTAGGCGTTTTGCAGATACTCTAAGTGAATTGAAACTGCTTTTTCGATTTCCCGGTACACAATCAAAGACTTTTCCAGCGGTGTTTGGGCTTTTGCTGTCAGAGCCTCAAGCTGCTTTTCTCCCGGAAATACAAGTGATGCAAGTTCTGCAGCCTTGTTATGTATAAGCCCGGAATCAATTTCTGAAAGCTTTTTGTTTATGCTTAAAGTGTTTGTGCCTGGATTTTCAAGCGCATCTTTGCAGATACGCTGTGCTTTTTTTGCAGATTTGAGCATTTCGTAAAGCTCATCTTTTGCAGTCTGTAGGGCTTTTTGAAATGCTGCTTTTTGAGCCGCAAAATCTGTTTTACTCGGCTTGCCTAATACTGCGGCTTTTTCAGCGGAAATATCCTTAATCTTTAAGACTTCTTCAATTGAAATAGGCGTAATACCCGGAATGCCGACGCCTTTTGGACACAATGTGCAGGTTTTTACTTCTGGAAATTCGAGGCACTTGCTTTCAAACCACCACGCGTAAAGTGCCATGCGCTTGTCAGTTAAGACTTTTCCGCCTTCGTAATTGCTTACTTCGTATGGATATGCACCGTAGAGGGCGTTGAAGCTGTCTGTCTCTGCCGGGTGCAGCCTTTCTGAAAGCCTGTGCGACCGCTCTTCGAATGTACTGCCTTTAAAATGCGTTTTGCGCTCAGGAAAGCCCAAATCAAGCCCGGCCATAAAAATGCGTTTGCAGCCGCACTGGCGCGCAAAGTCCCATGCTGTTGTTACAACTGAACCGCCTGCGCCAAGTTCTCCGCGCGGCTTGACCTGCTTTTCGATGTATTTGCCGAGGGGGTAGATTGACGAGCAGAGCAGCTTTTCTTTGCACTGAAATCTGAAAACAGGCGGATAAACCGCAAGCTCTGTGATGATTCTGCTTTCAGGCGCTGCAAGGCCGTCAAGGTGGCGTATGTTCCAGTATTGCGGGTCAACTATCACGATAAAGTCTGGCTGCACACCGGCGTTCAGGCAGGCGCGCAAAGCTGTGTCTACGCAGACAATCAGCGTTCGTTTTTGAATTTCCTTTATGTAAGGCAGAATCTCATCAAGGCTTGGTCCGGCGGCAATAACACAGGCGTCCATTCCGGCAAAAGCACCGAAATAACGTGCAACACCGTCAAGACCGCCTGCAATGTCTAAGTTGCGGCACATGTTCTTAAGCCAAAGCATTGAAAATTTTTCCAAAGTTCTGTCGTTTATCTCTTTTTTCTGCCGGTTCCGTTCAATTAGATTTTCAAGATTGATGAAATACTGCTCATTGTGTGCTATATGGCTTTTGGTTTTGAAAAAGCAGCAGTTTTGCAGACCTATCTTTTCTAAAACTGAAATGATTGTCTGCTGCGGTGCGCCAACCAGAAGAACAAGGCTCTGGTGCTCAAAAACGGGTGTAAAATCAATTGCAGAAAGCGCAAGCAGAAACCATTCAGGATTACATTCAATTAAGACAAGCGTTTTTGACGTATATTCTTTGGCAAATGCAACTGCGCCGTAACCAAGCCCAAAGCCAAGAAATACGCCTGCATCAGCTTTTGCTGCTGCTTCTTCAGAAACAAGCTTCTGGGCTTCGCGTTCGGGGTTGTATGCCGAATGAAGGCTCAAGCCCATGTATGTTGCTGAAATTTGCCCGTTTCTTCCTGTTAAAAGTTCGACATTTTCAGGCAGAACAGGCGAATCAAAAAGCGGCTTATATTGTTCTGCAAGCTGCGGAAAGCGTTTCTCAAAAAGTGCGCGGTTGCTATTCAAGAGTGAGTTCAATTATCATATTCTCCGTAACTGGTGTACCCGGCTCCGGATTCTGCGAAACAACCCAGCCGTCACCTTTTATGACAAACTTGATGTCTGTACGGTTCAGCAAAGGTGTCAGCATACGCTTCGGGTAACCTGTAAAGTCAGGCACATAGCTTTTAATGACTATGGGCTTTGTCTGCGGAATTGTAATTTTGCCGGAATGAGTTACGCTGATAGCTCTGTCACGCTGCATTCCTAGATAATCAATAATAGTATTTGCTGCGTCTTGAATTACCGGTGCAACAATTCGTCCGCCGTAGGTTTCGCCTTTTGCTTTTGTAATAACGATGTACAGAATAATTTCAGGATTCTCAATCGGGAAAATAGCCATACAGCTTGAAAGAAAGTCTTTGTCGCTGTAGCCGCCGTTCTCTGTATCTGCCATCTGGGCAGTACCTGTTTTTACACCGATGGCAATATCACCGACGTTTGCTTTTGCACCTGTACCGATTCTTGCAGTAGTTTCCATGCAGCTTAAAACGTAGTCAGCTGTAGATTTTTTGATAACCTGCTTTTTGAATTCAGGAACATGCTGATATATGACTTTGTCGTCTTTATTAAGAATTTTTGAAACTACAGAAAGCTGAACCGGTTTTCCGCCGTTTGCAATGGCAGAAGCCGCCTGAACCATCTGAAGTGCAGTCACACTGATTTCCTGACCCATTGCAATTGTCGGCTTTGAACGGCCTGACCAGCTGCTGTCAGTTGTGTCTTTTACAAGTCCCTTTTCCTCACTTGGAAGCTCAATGCCTGTTTTTGAGCCGAATCCAAAATTGTGAATCTGCTGAAGGAAAAACTCTGAGTTTATTTTCTGGCTCATCTGTGCAATTGCATCGTTGCACGAATATTGCAGTGCCTGTCTTGCTGTGAGCGGTCCGTGATGGTCAAGACACTTTATGCGGACAAGCTCGCCGTTTGTTGTCTTGACTTCAAAAACACCGTCACATACAAAAACGTCGTTTTCACTTATAACACCTGCATCTATAAATGAAGCAACAGAGAAAATCTTGAAAACCGAACCCGGTTCATACATGTATTTTGCAGGTCTGTCCTTTTTTTCTTCTGCTGTTGCAGAACCGTAAGTGTTCAAATTCGGGGAAGGGTAGCTTATATAAGAAAGAATCTCGCCGGTCTTGGCTTCTGCTGCAATAAGCATCATGCTTTCAGCCTGTGTTCTTTCCATAGACTCTTTTGCAAGCTGCTCAAGTTTATACTGAAGTCCTGCATCAATTGTGAGCATTATGCTGTTGCCGTAGGTGTTTATCTTTGTGGGGTCGTCTGGCGGTGCAAGTTCATTCTGAAAAGAGTATTCAATTCCGGCAAGACCTTTACCGTCGTTGCCCATAAAGCCGATAATCTGTGCTGCCAGAGAATTTTCCGGATAAGAGCGTGCAATGGCTTTTTCAAGCCTTAAGCCTCGCAGATTGTTTGCGGCTACTACAGCCTGAATATCATCGTGCTCGCTCTGGTTTATACGCTTTTTAAGATAGAGAAAATCGCTAGGTGCTTCTTTTATCTGCTGTTCAATTTGTGCCGGCTCAATACCGATTATAGGACCTAAAGCGGCGGCAAGCACAGGTATGTTTTCCTTTTTTATAGCTGACGGTGTTACAGACAGATTATATACGGTAGTCTGAATTGCAAGCACTTTTCCGTTTCTGTCGAGAATAGAGCCGCGCTCACGGATCATTGTTTTAGGCAAAACCTGGGCTTCCGGCTTGAACATCAAATTAGCGTATGAACACAAGATGCCGAAAATGAGCAGCCCTATTATAACTGCAAAAAAGATAAGTCTGCCGCGCGAATAGAAATTATTCATTTCCATAGTGCTTTTCCTAGAACATTTGCAGTTGATACAAAACCGTAATCACGTGAATCAATTGATTCTGAATAATTATCACCTACTGCAAGTATTCTTCCTTCGGGTACTTTGGTAATGCCTTTTAAATTGAGATACTGTTGTTCTGTCAAAGGAATATTTTTTTGATTCACCTTTAAAATATACTCCGAATCTGCAATAATTTCCAGCGGTTCGTTTTCTAAAGCAACACAGCGTTTTACTACAATATGATTATTATAATAGTATAGAACAATATCATCGGTTTTTGGTTTTGACCATTGTACTAAAAAAGATGAACCTAAGGGGTTTATAATTCCATAAGCAAGTTTGTTTTCTATTAAGTGGCTTCCCGGTTTTAAAGTTGGGCTCATAGAAAAACCTTCAACTTTCAGAATATCAATTATAAAAAGCTTAAGAAAAACACCTATACAAATGCCTAAAAGAACAAAACGAAATTTACGATTCATACACGAACATTCTAATAATTGAAACTTTCTATGTCGATATATTTGATATGGAAATTTTCTCTTTTTACAAACCGCAGAATGATATAACTCAAAGATTGCAGATGTCTCCATCATTTAAAAATAAAAGACCTGCAAAGAATCATTCTGTTCAGTCAAAATCAGATTCTTCTTATACAAATTATACAACAGCATTTAGTGCTCCTATTTATAATTCACCGCTCTATGCAGGAAACACAAATGTTTTTACAGATACATTTGCAGTTCCTGTTCCTGGACGTGTTTCTGCAAAACCGTTGTCAAAAATTATTGTCGAAGCCGTTGTCGCTGTAGGTGCAAACGCAAAACTCATTTTTTTCGCAATGTTAGCTCTTATTGTTATAGGAACTTCTGTATATTTTAGTGCACCTGTTCTTGACATGATTGACAATTATATGTTTGAGCCGGTTTCAATGAATTCATTGTCTGAAAAAGATGCCAGTCTTGTTGACGAAGCAATGCTGAATTTTATTTTTACGCCTCCTGCATCAGAGTCTGTCGATGCTGACGGAGACATTCTCTCTGCCGTACCAAGTGAGGCAATGGTTTATACAGAGCCGGTAACATTTTCAACATATATCGTAAAACCGAATGACAACATAACTTCAATCAGCAAGAATGCGGGACTGACAAATGTTTCAACATTGATTGCTGTAAATAATATTTCGAATGTACGCCGCCTTCAGGCCGGTCAGCGTTTAATTATTCCTTCTATAGATGGAATGAATTATACAGTTGCAGACGGTGACAGTCTTGAAAGTGTAAGCCGCAAATATGATGTCAGTGTAGAAAAGCTGCTTGATGTGAATGATCTTACTTCTTCTGTGCTTAAATCAGGACAGAAGATTTTCATTCCGGGCGCAAAGATGTCTGCCAATGACCTCAAAAAAGCTTTGGGTGAACTTTTTATGTACCCGATCAAGGCAAACTGGCGTCTTTCTTCAAATTACGGCAAACGTGCAGATCCTTTTACAGGTGTCAGCTCGTTTCATACAGGTATTGATATGGCTGTTCCAATGAAGACTCCTGTCTACGCTTCAGCAGACGGAACTGTAAAAACTGTTTCATGGTCAAATGTCTATGGAAATTACATAATCATCAGCCATGCAGACGGCTATCAGACACTGTATGCTCATTTGTATTCAGCAAGTGCAAAACAGGGACAGAAAGTTACACAGGGAACAAAAATTGGTCTTGTAGGAAATACCGGGTATTCAACCGGCCCGCACCTCCATTTTACTGTTTATAAGAATAATAAGCTTATTAATCCGTTTGAGGTACTGAAATAATGAAAATACAGAATGTGTGCTGCTGCTGCGGCAGAACAATAGAAAACTCATTTGTTTACTGCCCTTGGTGCGGCAAAGAAGTTATGGCTTCAAAGCCTGAAACAAAAGAAAAACCTTTGTACGAATATATTGAATGTATTGCAGATGACGTGCGCGAGCAGCGGATTTTCAAGATTGAGTATTCGCTGAATCAGCTTGAAAACGATTTGTCAAAGATGCTTGAAGAGTGCCGCCAGTAGTTTCTTAAGCTGCGCCACTTTTTTAATTGGTTTAACGGAGATTTTATGAAAAAAATATTTGGTTCGCTGTTAATTTGTGTTCTGCTTCCGTCTATGATTTTTGGAGCAGTTCATTTTTCGTCAGTGGATTTAAACAGCCAGAATACATTGCTCTTTACGGTTTCTGCCGACAATCCTTGGAATCCGCATTACGAGGCACTTTTTCAGTCTTCAACAGACGGCAGCCGCGTTCAGATTCTTTCATGCTTCCCCGAAAGAATGGAGCTGCTTGAGAACGGCGCAACGCTGCAAATCAGAAACTGGTTCGGTACAGCGCGTTTTTCGGCAGAAAATCATGCGCTTGTCTGGTCTTCTGTAACTCCGATTTTTGACAAAGGTGAACCGCTCGTCTACAATCCGCCGGACATTCATCTTGCAAGCCCGGACGGAAACTGGAGTTTGTATTTGCGCAAGACTGATGTTGCAAGAGCAGAGCTGCTTCTTGTTGACGAGCAGAATGATATTCAGGCAATTCTTTTGGAAAATCTGCCTTATGACACACAGACTGTTCCTGCAAAATGGGCAAAGGACAGTTCTTTTTTTGTTTATCAGAAAGATGACAAAGTCTTCTTTGCAGAACCTTCAATGTTCTTTCAGAAGACCCAAATCGATGAAAAATACAGAACACTTGGAAAAGGCACTATAAACAGTGTGTACTGGAGCTTGAACGGCTCGCTCGTTTTTGCAAGCGGCCGCGATTTGTTCAGCATTCCGAAAAACGAGCTTTATACGCGCTCGCTTTATTCGTCTGTTGTAGGCGCAGGCAAGCGCATAGGCTATCTGCCTGCTGAATTTGACCCGCAGCGCGACAAATTCTGGCTCAACAACACAGGCTCAACTGTGCTTTACGTGCAGAACAACGCAAATTTGTGGATGTACGATTTGAAAAGCGCAGTCGGCGGTAAGACGGCTTTTGTTGCGCCTTATGTAAGTCTGCCTGCTCAGGCTGTTTCTGTAGATGTCTTCTGGACAGCAGAAAATCTGCCTGTAATCTGGGTTGAGCAGCTTTACCGCGGAAAACTTGCGACACTGGCTTTCGGTATGCTCAAAGGCCGCACAAAAACGACGGGCCGCATCGGCTACGACATTTCATCTCTGCTGATTCCGCTTGATTCTTCAAAACCGGCACTTTCACCAGACGGCAAGAAATTTTCTTTCTGTTCGGGCGGTTCCCTTTACGTTTATGACTCAAAGACCTGGACGCCGCTTGAAGCTTATAAAGAAGAAAAAGTTCATCAATATCTTTGGGCTAATAATGAGGCACTGTTCGTCGGCGGCGACGAGACTATAAGAAGCTGGAACATAAACACAAAAGTTCAGCATGTGCTCTTTCTTTCAAGCGCGCGCAAATTCGGTTTCAGCGCGAACGGTCAGAACGTGCTTGCTGAAGCTGGCGGCAGAGTTTTGAGCTTCAACCAGTCTACAGGCTTGTGGCGTATAGCAAACGAGCAGATTGAGCGGAAGCCTTCTTTGCAGAACGAAAATGTGCGTGTGTTTATCGATGACAGCAGAAACGGATATTACGAGAACGCTATTTATGTGCGGTCGGTTTCAGGTCAGAGTTATACAAGACCTCTGCTGAAAGAACCGAAGTCCGGTGCACCAGGTTCATTTTCTGTAAAAAAGCCTGTTGTAGCTCTAGCATTTGACGCTTCTGACAGCGCGGACGGTCTGACACAAATTCTTGCAACTCTTGCCCACAACAAGGTTAAGGGCACGTTCTTCATCAACGGCGAATTCATGCGGCGCTTTCCTACAGGCGTACAGGAAATTGTAGCTGCCGGTCATCAGTGCGGCTCGCTTTTCTTTACGACAATGGATTTGGCTTCAAGCGGCTACGCTGTTGACGAGAACTTTATCATGCAGGGGCTTGCCCGCAATGAGGACGAATTTTTCAATTTAACCGGCACTGACATGTCGCCTGTGTGGCATACACCTGAATACATTACGAATGAAATAATCAATTCGGCAGGACAGAGAGCCGGCTATGAATTTGTAAGACAGGGCATAGCACCTGCCGACTGGGTTACAGTTGAAATGGCTCATGACATGCCCGGTCATTACAAAAGCTCATGCGAGCTTGCCTCATGGATTGTAAGTCAGCTTAAAGACGGTGCGACAATTTCGATTCAGACTGGTATACGCAACGGTACAAGAAGCGACTATCTTTATGATTATCTGGACGAGCTTATCTGTGCCATTCTGACCGCGGGCTATGACATTGTTCCGTACACACAGCTGGGCAGAAAATAAGCAGGAAAAAGACAACATGAGAGGGCTTATTTTAGAAGGCGGCGCAATGCGCGGAATGTTCACATGCGGCGTGCTTGATGTCTTTATGGAGCAGGGCATTGAATTTGACGGCGCAATCGGTGTAAGTGCTGGCGCAACTTTCGGCTGCAACTTAAAGTCAAAGCAGATTGGGCGTGCAATCCGCTACAACCTGCGCTTTGCCAAAGATCCGCGCTATTGCAGTTTCCGCTCGCTTATAAAGACAGGCAATCTTTATAATGCAGATTTCTGCTACAGGCAGCTGCCGGATGAGCTTGATGTGTTCGACAGAAAGACGTTCAGAGAAAACCCTCTTGAGTTTTATCTTGTTGTTACAGACATAGAAAGCGGCAAGCCTGTCTATTTTAAAATGAAAGACGGCGAATTCGCCGAGCTTGAATGGATGAGAGCTTCTGCCTCTATGCCGCTTGTTTCAACGCCTGTCTGCATAGACGGGCACAAATATCTTGACGGCGGCATAACTGATTCGATTCCGCTGAAATATTTTGAGCAAATCGGATATGACAAGAATGTTGTTATTCTGACGCAGCCGCGCGATTACAGAAAAGAGCAGAGCCGCATTCAGTTTTTGATGAAGCCGCTTTTTGCAAAATACCCTGAATTGTACAAGGCGATGAAAAACCGTCCTGAAGCTTATAACGCCCAGACAGCTTATGTTTTTGAAAGAGAGGCGCAGGGCAGTGTGTTCGTAATCTGCCCCGAAGAAAGCCTCGGCATAAGCCGCACAGAGCACAATGTGGACGAGCTTAAGCGCGTCTATGAAATGGGCCGCAAAACAGCAGAAGCCAAGCTAGAAGCCGTAAAACTCTTTCTCTTTTCGTAAAACAAAAACCGACAGCTTATGCGCACCCGGCACAGCATAATGTGCCAGTGACGTACAACCTAATGCAAGAGAGACGTACATTATAATGAATTGATGCCTTGCATTATAATGTGCATCTGGGATTCCTAAGGGCAGAGCCCTTAGGCAGTGCCGGAAAAGGATAGGGTTTAAGGAGAAGGGAAAACCTCGCTTCTGAAGTAGGGGTTTTCCCTTCCCCTTTCATTTATTCAAAAGTTTCTGCGCTATTTTGTCAGCCTGTTTTTTCAGTGCCGAACCTTCGAGTACAGTGCGATCTGCAACAAGCGGAATTTCTTCAAGGAGAACACCGTCTACAGAATATTGGGTTTTGCCCAAAACGTCACCAACTTGAACAGGCGCTACAATGTTGCCGTAGATCACCTTAGTCTGAATAACCTTTGAAGCTGCATTTTCAGTAATATTCGGTACAGAAAGCGCATGATTCTGAGCTTCAATTACATTAATTGCGTTTTCTTCGCCCTGCCAGACGCGCACAGGTACAACAGCTCTTGCACCTGCCGGATGCGTTTCAAAGCTTGCAAAAGCCCATTTCATCAGTTTCTGGCCGTCGGCTATGCGGTAGCGGTTGCCTTCGATAGTGCCTATGCCCGGCCCGCCCATTGTGACAGAAATAAAGCGCGTGTTTCCGCGTTTTGCTGTAAGCGAGATGTTGTAGCCTGATTCGTAAATAAAGCCGGTCTTTAAGCCGTCGCAGCCTTCAATACCGCCGTCATAATGCTGTAGCAGACGGTTTGTGGCATACATGGTTTTTGAAGGAATGTTGCCCTTGTAGTTTTCGGGGTAGTTGCTCTTCTGTGGAAACGTAAAATACGGTGCAGAATGATAATTCTTGAGTGCTTCGGGATATTTTTCGATATAAGCTCTTGCTAACCCTGCAAATTCACGCGGTGTTGTCGAGTTAAATTCGCTGTAGCCTGAAGCATCAACAAAGAACGTGTTTTTAAGACCGAGTGCTTCCATTTCTTTGTTCATGCGGTCACAGAAGGCTTCAACAGAACCAGAAAGATGATAAGCCAAAGCAGTTGCCGCATCGTTGCCGGAAGCCACTGCAAGCCCCAGCAGAAGTTCGTGTACTGTAACAATCTGACCTTCTGCGAGCCCCATTACAGAAGACTGCAGCGGTGCGTTTTTTGCCCAGGATTCAGGAACGAGCGGTACAACAGTGTCCAGCGTTATCTCGCCGTTTGCTATAGCCTGAAAAACAACATACATTACGGCGATTTTTGTCATTGATGCAGGCGGAATTATGTTGTCGGCGTTTTTGGCAAAAAGCACACAGCCGTTTGATGCATCGATTACGATTCCGGCTTTTGCATAGAGGAAAAGCTTGGCTTCTGTAACTGGGTAGGGAAGCTGCCGCGTCAAAAGCTCCGGGTATTTCTGCTCTATCGCTGTGTCGTAATATGCCTGCTGTGCTTCGTCAAGCGGTGCCGGAACAGCAGGTTTTGTCTGCGCAAAAACATAAGCGCCAAAAATCGCCGCGCAGCTGATAATCAGAATTAGCGGGATTATCCAAAATAAGTGTTTAACAAATTTCTTTGCCATTATACTGCCGTTATATAATCATATTCATTACAGAACGAACCTGCTCAAGAGTTTCAGAGGCTTCTTTTCTGGCCTGCTCAATACCCTTACGGAGCACCTGACGGATATAGTCAGGGTTCTTTTCAAGCTCAGCGCGTCTTGCTCTGTGCGGTCTTAAATATTCGTTCAAAGCGTCTGTAAGCTGCTGTTTGAGCATTCCGCCGCCGCCGTCTCCGATTCTTTCTGCAATTGTCTGCGGCTCTTCGCCTGTGCAGAGAGAAATCAATGAAAGAAGATTTGCAACTTCAGGGCGGTTTACAGGGTCGTATGTGATTACGCGCTCACCGTCAGTCTTTGCCTTTTTGATGAGTTTTGCGGTTTCGTCTTCTGTTGCGCAAAGCATGATTGCATTGTTGCGGCTCTTGCTCATTTTCTGAGCGCCGTCAAGACCCTGAATCATCGGGGCTTTGCTCAAAAGCGGCTGCGGCTCAGGGAAGACAATCTGTTTCTTCGCGTAACGTTCATTGAAACGGCGCGCAATCTGGCGTGTAATCTCAAGGTGAGGCAGCTGGTCTTTGCCGACCGGCACTACATTTCCCTTACAGAAAAGAATGTCAGCAGCCTGATGAACAGGATAAGTGAACATACCTGCGTTGATTTTGCTCAAGCCTGCAGCCTGGATCTCTTCTTTTACAGTAGGATTACGGTCAAGTTCAGACATTGTAACCAAAGTCAAAAACGGCAGAAGAAGCTGGTTAAGTTCCGGTACATGGCTGTGCGGAAAAATATAAGTCTTGTATTTTTCAGGGTCAAGTCCTGCCGAAAGATAATCAATCGCAAGATTATGGATATATTCTGAAATATTTTCAAAAGAGTCGTGGTCAGTCAAAACCTGATAGTCTGCAATGACTATATATGTCGGTACACCCATATTCTGAAGTCTTACGCGGTTTTGCAGAGAACCGAAAAGGTGGCCGATGTGGAGTTTTCCTGTAGGACGGTCGCCTGTAAGAATCTTGTATTTCTGTGGATTAGCTGTTAAATCTGCTTCCAGCTGGCGGCTGCGCTCAAGGGCAGCTTCGAATGTTCCGCTGTATGTTTCTTCCATAATTATTTCCTTTGTTATGAGTTGTTCTATATTTTAAAATGCTGATTCAGCTTATCAAAAAATAAGATGTGCGTAAAGCAGTTATGAGAACAAGTGCATTATTTCAGAAGCTGTCTGAGGCTGATTGAGCTTGCGTTTCAGCTTAGCTGGCTGTCTACAATCTCTATAATGCTGTCATAATCATACGATTCTGAAGCATGAAAAAGCCGGTCTATTGCAGCCTGCTGTTCTGGTTTCCAGCTGAAGTTTTTGAGTGTATCAATATTTGCCTGAATTGCAAGAATATTAAAGTTTTCGGCTTCCTGTTTTATAGAAAGCAATGTTTCTCTAAAGTTTTCAGGTGTGCCTTCTTCTTTTTTGGCAGACGCTAACTGCGGGTTTTCATCTCGTGTATCAAGGAATTTCTTGATATTTTCGATGATTTCACTGACAGTTTCAAAACAGGTTTCAGCATTTTCGTCTATAAACGCGCGTTTGCCTTCAGCGCCCGCTTTTTCAAGCTTTTCAGCAAGATTTCCTGCAAAAGTTGCGCCTATGCTGCGCGAGGCACTTTTGAGTGCGTGCACATGAATCGTAAAATTGTGTAAATCGTTTTCAGCGAGTGCTGTTTTGAGCAGTTCAATCTTGTTTGCGGCGTCTTTTGCGTATGTTTCAAGAATATCAATATATGTCGGCAGAGAATTTCCGGCACAGTTCATTCCGGCTACAGTGTCTACGCCCTGAATCTGAAGCACTGTTTCGTTTTCTGTTTTTTCAGCCTGTCTGTAAGTAATTGTGCTTTCAGGAAGCCATTGCGCCAATATTTCATTGAATTTGTCTTTTTCGATAGGCTTTGCAAGAAAATCGTTCATACCCTCTTTAATGAACTGCTCTTTCATATTAGTCATTGCATTTGCCGTCAGAGCAACAATAATAACGTTTCTGTTGTCATTCTGAAGTTTTCTGATTGCCTGTGTAGTTTCAATTCCGTCCATTTCCGGCATCAGATGATCCATAAATACAAGATCGAATTTCTGCTGGTGTAATGCGGTGAGAGCGTCAAAGCCTGAAGTTGCTGTTACCGGAATAATTCCATGTGTTGCAAGAAGGCCGCTTGCAACCTTAAGATTGACTACATTGTCATCAACAACAAGAACTTTTGCGTCCGGTGCAAAAATATTGTTCGGGTTATATTCCGGTTTCTGAGCCTGATATTTGTAAGACTTATTAGAGAAAAAATTTGCCAGCTGAACACAATAAAGCGGCACTTGAAGAACAATAACATCTTCCATGTTTGCAAATTCATATTCAGAATCTGCAAGAACAACAAGCTGAAATTTTTTGTTCATGGTTTTCAGGTGTGAGCGGATTCTTGAAAGGTAAAGCCTTGAAACAAAAATATAATCGAATGTCTTGTGCTTGCTGAGAATTTCAGATAATTCCGTCAGATTAGAGCATGCAGCCGGATTTATACCGATATCTGTGAGCTGAACAGTCAAAAACCGTCTGTGTCTTCTGCGCGGCTCATATATAAGCACCTTTTTCTTTTGAACCTTTTCTATATCTACAAGCGGTGTGCTGTCGCCGATTCTTTGCTTGATTTGAGCTGTGAAGGTGCTTCCGTTTCCGTATTCACTGGCAAAATCAATTGAACCGCCCATAAGCTCGCACAGCTGTTTGGTTATGGCAAGTCCGAGGCCTGTGCCTTCAATGTCTCTGTTGCGTTTTGTGTCCAGACGCTCAAACATATTGAAAAGCTTTGTCTGTTCTTCTGGTTTTATGCCGATACCTGTGTCCTGCATCTCAAAAATGAATTCAACAGTGTCGTCAGAAATTACGTCTGAAATTGTCAGCGTTACGCTTCCTTCTTTTGTGTACTTAATGGCGTTAGTAAACAGGTTAAGCAGAATCTGCTTTATGCGCAGTTCGTCACCTATAAGCTTTCTCGGAATGTCCGGTGCAATTCTTATAAAAAGCGAAAGGAATGTGTTGTGCGCTTTTATTCGTACCATTGAGATTACGTCGTTTATGAGTGACTCAAAATCATAAGAAGCCGGTACAAGTTCCAGTTTGCCGGACTCAATTTTAGAAAAGTCCAGAATGTCGTTGATTATGCCTAGAAGGTTCCGGCTTGATGAATTTATGTTCTGTGTATACTCGTAGATATGCGGGGACAGGTTCTTGTCCAAAAGGATAAGATCGCTCATTCCCAGAATTGCATTAAGAGGTGTCCGGATTTCATGGCTCATGTTTGCAAGGAACGTGCTTTTGGCGTTAGTGCCGGAAATTGCTGCTTCCTGAGCTTCTTTCATGAATTTGTTTGCGTTATGTTCAATTTCCCTAAAAGAAACAATCTGAGTAAATGCGGTAAGTGCTTCAACAGTGTTTCTGTCTGGTTTTACTTCCTGCAGAGAGTTGTCAAAAACAGAAAAGCCCCATATTGAATTTCCGCTTAATATAGGAAGAAGAAGCCGTGTTGTTACGCTGCTTTGTGCCATCTGGTATCTTACAAGGCCTGTCGCATGGCTCTGGGTCATGTAGATAGGTCTTGGAGATTTGCAGATTATTCCCCAGTCGGTAAAGAACGTGTCAATGTTCATGGTTATGCCGAGCGGCAGATTCTGTGTTGACTGTGTCTGTTCCCACTTTGCAAGAAGCGTACACTGCGGTTGCGTTGTCTGGTCTGTTACAGAAACCTTCCATATATATGCTTTATCCATTCCGGCTGCTTTTGCGGCTGGTTCCAGAACGCCTGCAAGCTGGTTCGAAAAATTGTTGTTGAGGTCTGTAGTGCTCAGCTGGTTTGAAGTTTCATAAACCATCTGCTGCATGACCTGCGCTCTGGAAGATGTTTTTTTATCCTCAGCTTTTTCATTTTTCAGCCTATGAATTTTCAGATTTGCCATAATAAGGAATACAATTCCTGTAATGACGAGCAGAATGAAAAATATAATAGAAAAAACAAGAAACAAATAAGTTTTATAAAACGGCAGAGGCTTATTTTGAATTTCTGCATTTCTTTCCTGCACTTTAAGAAGCGGAAATGAGAGAAATCTGTTCAGATTTTTGTAGTTATAAATCCATCTGTTTTTCTGTGGATTTTCAACAAGAGCCGCTGTTGCCGGGAACGGAACGCCTCTCAATGTGTTATCAACAATGTTCAGAACTTTGCTGAAATGCTGCTCAATGTTTGAATATTTGCCGCCTATTTCGTATTCAAATGAGCTTGTATAATCAAGACCGAAAATTGGAACATTCGTCAGCTCAAGCATGTCAAATGAATCCTGATACGCGTCAATGGAGCCTGTAAGTACAACTGTTCCATTAGTAAGCAGGCTAAGAATTTGCGGTAGAGATGAATCTGGAACGGTCTGGTTTGTTCTTATGCTCAGATTCGGGAAATTTTTAGAAATATCTGAGACCATCTGTTCCTGCCAGAAAAAGCCTGTCTTTGTTTTATCATTTAATATGAAGATATTTGTTGTTTTAGGGAAAAGTTCAAGAACTGTTTCAACAGTTTCCTTTGTAGAGATTGTTTCTTGAACGGTTATGCTGTTTGTTCCAATTTGATTGAAAGTTTCAGGGTAATTGTATGGAATGCCTGTAATTATGACCGGCGTTCCTTTAAAAAGGCTTTCATAATTATCTGAGACAAACTGAGCAGTTTCAAGTCCGCGTGTAATTATTATGCTTGGAGCATATTTTGCGAATTTGTTGTGAATCTGCGTTGTTATTTCAGGATTCAGATTTGCATAGTCAAGGGTATTGGTTCTGTTCTTAAGATAAAACGTCTCGTATGAGATTCCCTGATTTTTTGAGCAGTATTCTTCAATAAGCTTATCAAGTTTTTCGTTGAGTTTCTGATCTTTTTGAACTGAAGTTATAAAGAGAATATTCTTCGGTGAATCCTGGTTTGACAGATTGTTGACGATTTTCTTATATGAGCCGTCACTTTTCATGTTTGTAAGTGCGCGTGAAATAAAACCCGCTTCGGCTTTATATTCAGGGTTAAGATAGAGATAAGTCAAAAGTTTTGCACACGAACCTATTTCAAAAATGCCTTCAGGCAGGGGCAGGCGCATTTCAGAGTCATGTGTATAGATAATACCGTAATCTACAAGCCCGTCCTTCAAAACATTATAAAGTTCCTGCTTTGATGTTATGGCAAGTGCTTTTATAGTTTTTTCTGATTCCAGCATCCTTCTTATATAATCATTAGATGCAACGAATCCTACAGTCTTGTTTTTCAGATCTTTCCAGGTTGAGACAGACTGGCTTTTGTCAGTAGAAATGACAGAAAGAGAAATATCTATAATCGGTTCGTCAACACGCACAAAAGGCAGGTGAGAAGTTTGTGCGGCATTTTCAATAAGAACAATTCCGTCTGTACGGTTAGTTTCAGTGTAAATAAGCCCGATGCGTGGTTCATTAAGTGAAAAAACCGAATTCAGCTGACATCTTGAAAATGCTTCCTGAATAATTCTTGTGGTACTTATGGAAGTATCCGGCGGAAGCGAAATTTGATATTGCTTTTCTGCAAATAACAATAGGATTGAAAAAAATATGTACAGAAAGAATGGAATTGTTCTTTTTTTCATGGCAGTCAGACTTTCAGGTGTTTTTTAATTCTTCCAGGCAGTGCAGCTACGTCAAACGGCTTTACGATATAATCCAGAACACCGAGTTCAAAGCCTGTCATGACAACCTGTTTTTCAGAATGAGAAGTCAGAAAAATTACAGGTATGCTTTCCCAGCCGATAACGCTCTTTAATTTTTCCAGAATAGTCATACCGTCAATATCAGGCATTTCAATATCAAGAAGAATTAAGTCAGGCCGCTTTTTTGAGAGTGCCGCAAAAAGCTGTGTACCGGAAGTAAGCAGTGTAAGCTCAAAATGATTTTTTAATGCGCTTTCTGCCAGCTTCAGAGTGGTTATACTGTCATCTACAACGAAAATATGTTTCAATTTTTTCTCCTGTTTTTATAATACTTATAGATTCTGTGTATGATAATAGCATGAAAGGCAGCTTCTTAAAAGTCCGAATTAACAATAATGAATCTATATTGCGGAAAAACTGTGCAAAAATGCTGAATTTGCCGATTTTATTAATGATTTTACATTAGATAGCAAAAAAAAGACTTGTTTTTTGGTACTTGTTATGTATAATAAATATGAACATTTTTTTAAGTGGTGTATTTAATTCAAGTTGTTGTAGTTTTTTGGTTTAGAACTTGACACTAAAGGAGTGTTGTATGAAAAAGATAGCTTTAGTTTCTTTAATGATTCTTTGTGCAGTTGGTATGTTTGCACTTGACGGTACTGTTGTTTCTGTTACCGGTAAAGTTGAAATGCAGGCAGCTCCAAATGGAGAATGGGTTATCCTTAAAGCTGGTGATACAGTACCGGAGGGTGCTGTAATTTCAACCGCCTTCAAATCATCGGCTACATTGAAATTAGGCGGTTCTACCGTTACTGTTAATCAGTTGACAAGAGTTGTTGTCCGTGAATTGACAAATGATACAGATAAAGTAACAACAAAGTTGTTCCTTGATGCAGGTGCTTTGCGCGCAGATGTTAAATCAATGGATAACAAAGCAAATGACTTCAAAATCCAGTCATCTGTTGTAACTTCTTCTGTTCGTGGTACTGAACTTGAGGACAATGCCATGGGTGATCACTTAACTATCCGCGGAAACGTAAGTTCTACTTCAAATGACTGTGAATGGGGTGTAACAACAACACAGGGCGAGAAGACAGAATTGTATAATGGAGTTTTGCAGAATTCTTACACAAACGGCAACAAAGAGGTAGCACTTAATAAAGTTGTTACTTCTCCTGTAGAAGAAGATACTTCTCCATTGCAGATTACAACTGGTGATTATGGTGACGGAGTGGTTCACCTGCCACCTATAGGTTTCACCGATGCAGCCGGATACGGTGCTTATGAAAAAGAGCTTTACACATCTAATGTTTCAATTGGATTAGAGTAATACTATTTGTAATGTATGAAGCACTTGAGTAAAAATGCTCAAGTGCTTTTTTTTGCCTTGCGCATTCGGGCGCTCACTGATATCATGTAAAATATGAATAATAATGATAGGATTAATGCATACAAACATGCATTTAACTTTAAGGAAAAATTGTCTTCAGAAGAAGTTGCAAAAAACAATGCGGCAATTGAATCTATGCAGAAGCCGAAAACAGATGCAGCTTTAGCAGCTCTTTTAGCCAGCTCACATTCAGAGCCGGAAAAAGAAGAAGAGAAACCTGAATTTAAGCCTTTCAGCTTTGATAATGCTCCTGTTTTTAAGTCTATAGACGACGGTGCAGATACAGACAATAATCAGAATCAGCAGAAACAGGAACAGCAGAATAACGATAATCAAAAAAAAGACGAACCGCCGGAAGAAGAGGATTTCTGGCATCAGCGCGATGCGATGCTTAAACAGCAGAATCAGAGCGGCGCACTGAATCTGCCGTCAATTACACCGCCGCCAAAACCTCAGGCGCCAGAGGCTGTGACAGAGACAGAAAATGAAGCACAGTCTGCAAAAGCAGAAACCTCTCCAATATCTTCTGCATCAGCTGCTTCAGCATATAAGCCTGTGCCATATGTTCCGTCTGAACCTGTTGCGCCGTCAATGTCTTTTGAAGAGCAGATTGAGCAGCGGTCTTCTGCAAAAGACAGTTCTGACTTCCGCTCAAGCCCTGAATTTCAGGCTTTTTTAAGAGAAACAGGACGGGGAGACACTGCTCAGTCTAATCAGACACCGGCTTCAGAAGTGAATCTGCCGAATATACCTAAACCGCCTGTAAATGCAAAGCCTGCAACAGATGTTAATTCACCTGATTATAAGCCTGTGCCTTATGTTGCGCCTGAGCAGGCTGCGCCACAACAGAGCACACCTGTACAACAGCCGGTGCAGAGCCAGCCGCAGCAAACGCAACAGTATGCACAGCCACAGAATGTTGCGCCGCAGCCGCAGTATGCACAGCCTCAGCAGCCACAGTACAGTGCTCAGCAATATGCGCCGCAACAGTTTAGTCAGCCTGTTCAGCAGGAAAAACCAAAAAAGCGTGGCTTTTTTGAGCAGCTTTTCGGCATAAAGACAGATAATCCGCAGAACCCGCCTGTTCTGCCGCAGTATAGCGCACCACAAACGCAGTATGCACCGCAGCAGCCACAATATACCCAGCCGCAGCAAACGCAGCAGATGCCGCCACTGTATACGCAGCCGCAGCAGTTTCAGCCGCAAAATATTGCCGGACAACAACAGCCGCCGCAATATCAACCGCAGGCAACCCCTGCTGCACCTAATGTACAGAATCCTTATTCAGCAGGAATGAGAGCACAGGCTTATGCGGCTGAAAAATCGCGTGATTTGCAGCAGCCAGTTCCGCAGGTTGTAAAACGTACCGCAATAGACACAAGCAGTGCAAATCCAAGCCCGGTAAGAGAATTTGATCCGCCGCCTGAAACCAATCAGTTTGATTTTGCAGCTTTTGCCGCAAAAACTGGCAGACCTGCATTTCAGCCAAAGAAATTTGAAGCGCAGCCGCTTGAGAGCATGTACAAAAAGCCGGCGGCTGTTCAAAAAGTTACCAAACCCTCTGCACAGGGCAGCAATATTCTTTATAAGATTCCGAGCAAAGACAGCGCATGCCGCCGTGTTGCAAAATTCCTCTTGTTGATTGGCGTTGACGAAGCCGCAAAGGTGATTGCGCTGTTGCCGTCAGACCTTATCGATAAGATTATTCCTGAAATTGCGAGTGTCCGCCGCGTAGACCCTGATGAAGCCGAGCAGATAATTGCAGAATTTTCTGATTTGTATGAGCAGGCTAAAGAGGGCGGCGGCGTAAGCACTGCAAGGACAATTCTTGAAAAAGCGTTCGGCGATGAGCGCGCTCAAGAAATGATGCAGAAAGCCGTTCCGTTTGAGGGCGGCAAGCCTTTTGAATATTTAAAAGACCTGGATGGCGAGCAGATGGCAACCATCTTAAAGGACGAATCTGCTCCTGTACGCGCGCTTGTGCTCTCACAGGTAAAGCCTGCTGTAGCCGCCGCTGTAATAAACCAGATGGACGAAGAGGAGCGCAAGGAGACAATCCGCCGCCTTGCAAAGCTTACGGCTTTTCCGCCGGACATTTTAGGCAGAATTGACCACACAATGCGCGAAAAGGCACAGAACCTTAAAACGCCCAAGAACAACCGCATTGACGGCCGCGGCGCGCTTGCAAATATTCTTAGGAAAATGGACGCAAGTGCAGAAAAGAACATATTGTCTAATTTGAGCCTTGTAGACACCGAGCTTGAGTCTGATTTGCGGAAGCGCCTCTTTACACTTGACGACGTTATTGATGCAGACGACCGCTATCTGCAGAAGAAGCTGCACACAATGAGCGACATGGACATCGCCATTTTGATTTGCGGCAAAAGCCCGGAATTCCGCAAGAAGATTCTTTCAAATATTTCAAAGAGCCGCGGTGCAATTGTGCTTGACGAAGAAGAGGCCAGAAAACCGATCAGAAAGCGCGACAGCGAGGAAATGACGAACAAATTTGTTGCTGCTCTACGCGCCGCATGGGAAGCCGGAGATCTTTCAATCGGTGAGCGCAGCGAGGATGAGTGGGTAAACTGACCTAAGCTTGCACAGCGAAGCTTCACTTTGTAATATTTTAGGTTTTTGAGATATATTAATGCGAATTTCTATTAAAATTGATTTTTTTTACTAGAAAAAACATGAGTATGCCGTTATAATAATTTAAAATGTATGTATCAGCTCGCTTTTGTTTATTGAGGGTGGCAAACAAATTGGGCTAGTTGATTCTGTCAGATTAACAATTCAGAAGAGAGGACTGAATATTATGGATAGTAGATTCAACGACTTTTGTGACAAATTACGTCAGCTTTTATCTGAAGTTCAAGGTGCTCCGTATCCGGCAACCATTAACAATGAGCTTTATGACATTTGGTATGAGCACATTCAAAGCACAGCGATTGACTGCTTTGAATATCTGAATGAGAATTTCCCTCAAGAGGCTGAAGATATTTCTCGAAACCTTGACCGTACACTTTAATAGCTTCTTCTGGAGTCTGGCTGATGTCTGATGTAAAACGCTATTTATCCCGCAACCTGTTCATGCTGAAAGGAAGATATTCCCGACGCGGTTATGACTGGTGGTGGCATTCTTTTACGGGCAGAAATACTGTTACCGGCGAAGAAAAGTCGTTTTTTATAGAATATTTTGTAATAAACCCCAATTTGTACCCAGGCAAAGTTGTTCTTGCACAGCGGGCTGATAATGTTATGTACGGGGTGCGCCCTTCTTATGTAATGATAAAGGCAGGCTGCTGGGGAAAAGACGCAAAACAGATAAATAACTTTTATCCGGCTTCAGAACTTGTAAACAAACGCTCAAAACTCGATTTTCAAATCGGCTCATGCATTCTCTCAGAGCAGGAAATCTCCGGTACAGTCAGCATAGACAAAGAAGAGGCTGTACGTTATCCCGAATGTATGACAGATTCCGGCTCTATGACCTGGAATCTTAAAGTATCTAAAAAAATACCTTATTGTGCCGGTTACGGCACATCATGGCTCTTCCGCGCATTACACTGTTTTGAAATGTACTGGCATGCGCAGGGCGTAAAAACCGAATATTCCGGTAAAGTTACGCTTGACGGTGCAACATATGAAGTAAAGCCCGAAACCTCTTTCGGCTATGCAGACAAAAACTGGGGGTCAGACTTTACGAATCCGTGGGTCTGGCTTTCAAGCTGCGACATTACAAGCCTTGTAACAGGTAAACCGCTGAAAAATTCCTGCCTTGAAGTTGGCGGCGGCACACCGAAAGTTTTTGGTATTCCACTCGAGAACAAACTTCTGGTTTATTTAAAGCTTGAAGACAAGGAATATGAGTTCAATTTTTCTAAATTCTTTAAGCGTTCTTCAACTTCATTCACAATTTTTGAAGAAGAGAACGAAATGCACTGGTGCGTTACAGCCGAAAACCCGCATTATCTTGTTGATATAAGCGTTTTCTGCTCAAAAGACGACATGCTGAAGATTAATTATGAAGCGCCAAACGGCAAAAAGCTTCACAACAATCTTTGGAATGGCGGCAACGGTCACGGCGAAATCAAAGTTTTCAGAAAAATCGGCTCAAAAGAGCTTGAATTCCTCGACAATGTGTCAATCGGTCACGTCGGCTGCGAATACGGCAAATACGATAAAGAAAAATAAAACTATAAAAGAAAAGCTTCAAAAGTTGCGTTGACTTTTGAAGCTTTTTTGTTTTTGTCAGTTCTTCTTGCTGAAGCTCAAGCCGCTGCCGTCTTGTGCAACATGTACGGCGATTACCGAACCTTCAAGATATGTGCCGCTTAGCAGCGCACGTGCAAGCGGGTTCTCAAGATAAGTCTGCACGGCTCTCTTGAGCGGTCTTGCACCGAACTGCGGGTCATAGCCTGTGTCTGCAATGAACTGCACGGCGTCTTCGCCAATTTCAAGCGTAATGCGCCTAGATTCAAGCCGCTTGGCGACAAGCTTCATCTGCTTTTCAACAATCTTGTTGATGAAAGAGCGGTCAAGCTTGTTGAACATAATCGTCTCGTCGATTCTGTTCAAAAATTCCGGCCGGAACGTAGACTTAAGCAGCGTGCCAATCTGCGGCTTAATCGCCTCGCAAGATTCTGCATCAAGAATAAGCTGCGAACCGAGGTTGCTCGTCATTATGATGATGGTGTTCTTAAAGTCTACCACACGGCCCTGGCTGTCTGTCAGGCGGCCGTCATCAAGAACTTGAAGCAGCACGTTGAACACATCAGGGTGTGCCTTTTCAATCTCATCGAAAAGCACAACGCTATAAGGCCGCCGGCGCACAGCTTCTGTAAGCTGGCCGCCCTCGTCATAGCCCACATAGCCAGGCGGTGCACCGATAAGCCGCGAAACTGAGAATTTCTCCATATATTCGCTCATATCAATTCGGGTCAGAGCTTTTTCGTCGTCAAACAGAAAATCTGCAAGCGTTTTTGCAAGTTCAGTCTTGCCTACGCCTGTCGGTCCGATGAACAAAAAGCTGCCGAGCGGCCTGTTCTCGTCTGAAAGACCAGCCCTGTTGCGCCTGATTGCATCGGCAACAGCGTTGACCGCTTCATCTTGCCCGATGACGCGCTCATGCAACGTCTTTTCAAGGTTAAGGTATTTCTGCATTTCGCTCGACATCATCTTGCTTACTGGAATTCCAGTCCAGACTGAAATTACCTGCGCGATGTCTTCTTCAGAAACTTCCTGCCGTAAAAGCGGCCGCGAAGTGCCATTCTGTTCGTTTTCAGCCTTTGCTTTTTCAACTTTAGAAGTCAAAGCTTCAAGTTTTTGCGTAGCTTCTGGAATCTTGCCATATTTGATTTCAGCGGCTTTTTCAAGATTGCCTTCGCGCGTGTATTTAGTCTCTTCAATGCGAAGCTGCTCAAGATTCTCTTTGAGCTTTCTTATTTCGTCTATGCTGCCTTTTTCGTTCTGCCACTGAAGCTTCATCGCGTCGCGTTTTGCGCTTAGCTCAGAAAGCTCTTTTTCAAGCTTGGCGAGCCGCTCTTTTGAAGCTTCATCGTCTTCTTTTGAAAGCGCCTGCTTTTCAATTGTCAGCTGAAGAATACGGCGCTCAACTTGGTCAAGCTCAGTCGGCTGGCTTTCAATTTCGATTTTGAGGCGGCTTGCGGCTTCATCAACAAGGTCAATCGCCTTGTCCGGCAAGAAGCGGCTTGTAATATAGCGGTTGCTTAACGTGGCGGCGGCAACAAGCGCTTCGTCTTTGATGCGCACGCCGTGATGAATCTCGTATTTTTCCTGCAAGCCGCGCAAAATGGCGATTGTGTCTTCAACCGTTGGCTCGGCGCAATAAACTTGCTGAAAACGGCGCTCGAGTGCGGCATCTTTTTCGATATATTTGCGGTATTCGTCAAGCGTGGTCGCGCCAATGCAGCGAAGCTCGCCGCGTGCAAGCGCTGGCTTCAAAAGGTTGCTTGCGTCCATCGCGCCGCCACCGCTCGCACCAGCTCCGACCAAAGTGTGCAGCTCATCAATAAAGAGAATTACGCCGCCTTCGGCTTTCTGCACTTCGTTGATGACGGACTTAAGCCGCTCTTCAAATTCACCCTGAAATTTTGCGCCCGCTATAAGCGCGCCCAAATCTAGCGCGAGCAGCTTTTTGTTTTTAAGGCTGTCCGGCACGTCGCCAGAAACAATGCGCCGCGCAAGCCCTTCAACAATGGCTGTTTTCCCGACACCCGGCTCGCCAATCAAAACTGGGTTGTTCTTGGTGCGGCGGCTCAAGACTTGCATTACACGCCTAATCTCTTCGTCTCGGCCGATGACAGGGTCAATCTTTTCTTGCTTTGCAAGCGCCGTAAGGTTCCGGCAATATCTTTCAAGGCTCTTCATCGTAGCTTCAGGGTCTTGCGAAGTTACATGCTCGCTTCCTCTAACTTCTTTAAGCGCGGCTAAAATGTCCTCCCGGTTCACGCCGTTGCGCTTAAGCAAGTCAGAAACGCGGTCATCAGTTTCGGTCAACGCAAGCAGCAGATGCTCAACCGAAAGATATTCATCTTTAAGCTGGGCCGCTTCTTTTTCAGCTTTGGCAAGCACTTTTGAAGCTTCCGGCGATATCGAAATCTGCACGTCGCCGTGCATTTTCGGTGTTTGAGAAACAAGCTCCTTAGTTTCAGCCTGCAATTTTTTTATTGGAACACCAATCCGCTCAAAAAGAGGCGGAATGATGCCGTCTGCCTGGTCAAGTATTGCACTCAAAAGATGTGCAGTACCGACTTCACTGTGATCTTCTTGTTGTGCAAGAACCGTTGCATTGCGCAATGCCTCTTGTGCTTTAATGGTATATTGTTCGTAGTTCATGTACCTAAAATACGCACAAAATTTGCAGACGGCAAATTTTTTTATAAAAAGTTTATAAGCCATGCGGAAAATCTGCGGCAAAAACTTTGTTGTCAATTGCCTGAAAATGCGCTAAATTTCATTTATGAGTTTGAAGAAAGAACAGAAGATAAAGAGGCTGCGCCGCAAAGCGCTGCTGCCAAGAATCATAAGCATTATTGTTACAGACGTTATTCTGGCAAGCGGGGCTGTGTTTTTTGCCGCGCTCTGCGTATTGAACATGATTTCTGATACTTTGGTTGATAATTATAAAAGCTGCAATGCGGTTGTTCAAATTGTCAACGATTATCAAGATGAAGAGCAGATTCTGCTTGAAAAAGTAACTGAAATTGAAAAGCGGTTTGATTCTATAGAAGAAGTCTATCTTGTAGACGATGATTTCAAGATCATAAATTCATTTGACAATGAAAAAATTGACTTCGGCAAAGAATTTTCAGTTTCTAAAGCCAAAAAGGATTTGGAAAAGAACGGTGTTTTCAGAAATGAGTTTGATGAAGATGCCGAAGATTTGCTGATTATACCTGGCAATTTTAATATCAGCTCCTTGAACATTCATTCTATGCTGTTCAAGAAAAAAGTGCTTGATTCTGCAATAGAAGCAATAATTGAACCGTCTGCATGGTTTGCCATAAAAACTGAAACAGAAAATGTAAATGTTTGTATAAAAACGAATTATCCGGTTTTTCCGGGAACATATAATATGATGTGCCTTCTTGTGATAAGCCTTGCCGGTGCAATTTTAGGAACCGGCATTTATGAGCTTAAAAAGATTGTGGCTTTCATTATTGAGCAGCGCAAGGTCTACAAGCTTGTTTTTACAGACAATGTAACAGGCGGCAACAACAAGGAATATTTCATACGGAAATCGTCTAAATATATAAAGAGAAACCCGTGCTACGTGCTTGTTCAGCTGCGGCTTGAAAAATACCGCAATTACTGCACAGCTTATGGCGTAAAAGAAGGCGAAGAGCTTCTTGAAGATTTGTACAACGCGCTGAACGGAACTTTGACCATAAAAGAGCTTGTGGCGCATCTTGAAAAGGCAGATTTTGCGCTGCTTCTTGCTTCTGATACAGACGGAAAAATCGAGGAGCGTGTCGGCTCAATCTTGGGAATGCTCGGCAATGTGCGCCAGAACCAGCATCTGCTTTTTTCGGTGGGCATCTGCCGTGTTGAGACGCGCCACGACGATGTTCAGAGCCTGCTTACGGCGGCCGGGCTTGCAATTACAAAGCGCACAGAATCGGCGAACAACATTGTCTGGTTTGATGCTTCAATGAAAGAAGAGCAAGTCTGGGAACGCCACATCGAAGACGACATGGAGAAAGCGCTTGAAAACCATGAGTTCAAAGTCTATCTTCAGCCGAAATATTCAACAAAAGAAGAGGTGCTCTCTGCTGCCGAAGCTTTGGTCAGGTGGGTTCACCCGGAACTTGGTTTTATAAGCCCCGGAAAGTTCATTCCGATTTTTGAGCGGAACGGCTTTATTCTAAAACTTGACGATTATATGCTTGACGAAGTTGCGAAGCAGCAGGCCAAATGGCGCGAAGAAGGCAAGAAGCTTGTGCCGATTTCGGTCAATGTTTCGCGGGCGCATTTTGCGCGCTATGACCTTGCCGAGCATATCTGCTCGATTGTTGATGCTTATCAAGTGCCGCACGAATTTATTGAGCTTGAGCTTACGGAAAGCGCTTTCTTTGATGACAAAACCATGCTGCTTGAGACTGTCAAAAAGCTGAAAAGCTTCGGCTTTAAGGTTTCGATGGACGATTTCGGCGCGGGCTATTCTTCGCTCAATTCGCTCAAAGAGCTGCCGCTCGACATAATCAAGCTTGACGCTGAATTCTTCAGAGGTGCAGACGACCTTGAGCGCTCAAACCTCATCGTCGGCGACACAATTTCGCTGGCGAAAAAGCTCGGTATGCAGATTGTGGCTGAAGGCATTGAAACGCGCGAGCAGGTTGATTTTCTTGCAAAGCAGAACTGCGACCTGATTCAGGGCTTTTATTTTGCCAAGCCGCTGCCCATAAACGAATTCGAAGAGCGCGCTTACGGCAAAACTGAATAGATATACTAGATTTCAAGTTCCATTCCTGAGTACATCTGCTGAACCTTGTCGCCGAGCTCTTCGTGCAGAATCTCGTAGGCGCGCTGCCCTGTGCAGTGTCCTGTAATTACGTGTTCTATACCAGTCTCAGCGACGCGCCGCGCGAAAGCGTGCACTGCATCTTCCGGCAGGCAGAACAGATGAAAGCCGCCGATGATTGCATAAAGTTTCTCGCCTGGAAATGCGGCTGCAGCTTCTTTTATAATGTTGTCTGCGCCGCCATGAGAACAGCTGTTGAAGATTACAAGACCTTTTCCGGTTTCAAAAACAAGGCTCTGCTCATGCTTAAAAGAGTCTGGCACAATTCTGCCGTTTTCTTTTATATAAAGCAGCGCTTTCCTTCCGTTTTCTTCTAGCCCTGGAGTGGTGTGGGGCAGAAGATAAACGCCTTCTTCAATTTTGTATTTTCCAGAAGCAAAGATAATCCGGTCTGCAAATTTTTTGAGCCAGCCGCGCTTAATTCCGATGTATTTGTTGATAAAGCCAATAATGTGATGGTAGCATGTTTCGCCTGCTGTTTCGCGCAGAACAAACGGCGCTTTTTTGTTCAGTCTGAAAAATTCCGCCATTCCGTTTGAATGGTCGTAATGCGCATGGGAGAGAACCCCGAAATCAATTTGAGAAAGGCTGATGCCGAGCGCTCCGGCATTTTTAGAAAACTTTGATGATGCGCCGGAGTCAAGCAGATAATTCCTGCCGTTATATTCAATATAGATGCAGAGACCCCATTCTTTGTAAAGTTCACTTTTTGTAATGTTGTCGATAAGTACTCTGATTTTCATAACAAGCATTATAATGCACAAAATAGTGAAAAAACAAAAAAAGTTTGAATTTTCTGAAAATTTTTCTTGACCTTCCACTTGGTGGAAGCCTTAAAATCAAGCTATAAAGAGGTTCAATAAGACTGTATGAAGATTTATCAGGTTGAAGAGCTTGTCGGCATCACAAAGAAAAATATCCGCTTTTATGAAGAGCAGGGTCTTTTGTGCCCAAGCAGAAATCCTGAAAATGACTACAGGGAATATTCGCTTGCGGATGTAAAGATTCTGGAAAAAATCAAGCTGCTCCGTAAGCTTTCCGTTCCAATTGAAGAAATCAGGCTTTTGCAAAAAGGACAGCTGTCTTTTGTGCAGAGCATGACTCAGCAGATAGAACGGATAGAAAAAGAGCAGCAGAACGCGGAAGTTATGAAGGGGCTCTGTATCCGGCTTAGAGATGAAGCTGTGGACATAAACGCTCTTGATGCTTCACAATATCTTATGGAGATGGAGAAATTGGAACAGCAGGGAACAAAATTTAAAGACATTGAAAAGGATGACATAAACCGCAAGAAGAAAACCGGCGCTATTGCTGCCGCCGCAATTTTCTGCGCGTTTATGCTCATGATGCTTGGAATTCTGGCTTATGGCGTTATCGGAGACTCTGCTCCTGTTCTGTCTATGCTTGTACCAGGCATAATTATTTTAAGTGTATTGATAGGAATTATTGTAGTTCTTATTCAAAGAATAAAAGAAATTGATGGAGGTGAAGAGTATGATGCTCGTAAGTATTGATTCAATTCCCGGAAAAGATTTTGAAGTTTTGGGAATGGCAAAGGGAACAATCGTTCAGTCTAAGAATTTTGGCCGCGATTTTATGGCAGGGTTGAAAACGCTCGTCGGCGGCGAAATCAAAGGCTACACCGAAATGCTCAATGAAGCACGTCAGATAGCCACAAAGCGTATGGTTGACGAAGCAACTGCCCTTGGCGCAGATGCTGTTGTCGGCGTAAGATACGGCTCATCTGCCGTAATGCAGGGCGCCGCCGAAATTGTTGCATACGGAACAGCAATCAAGTTCAAAAACTAATTCATTCGGCGGGCGCATATTTTCTCAGCGTATGCAGAAGATATGCGCCCTATGTTGACAAGTTTTTGAAATAAAATGAATAGTACGGAAGATTTTGGCTATTGTCTTATCAATTCAGGAAATCCACAATTCCATTGAATTCTATATTGCTCTACATCTATTGGTGGAACAAGTCTTATTAGATTACTAAATCGTTGCCCCAATATAATTGCTTTCAGACTTGTTCCAATGTCAACAAAGAGTTCTTCAGTAGCAGATTTTAATTGATTATCAATCAATACAAATCTATATTCATTCTCATCTCTATAATCTTCACACTTGAAGAACAGGTATTTTAATCGTTTATCATCTAGAAAATAATGTGAGAAATTATCTCCATGATTTTTTGCATTAATCTCATCTGTCATTGTAGCTTTGAATTCATGTAAATAATTTGTATATGTTATTTCTCTATCTTCAAGAATTTTTCTTTGTGGGACTTGTACCTTCATTTCCATAAATTTAGTCTTAAATTCTGCTTTATTGAAAACCAAGCAAACTCCTTTGTGATTGTCTGCATATTGTGCCCACATTCGATTTCTTGCCCAGCCTTTATGCAAAAGATTTGATGCTTTATGTTGGGCTTTCTGATTTTGCCATTCCTCTTGATTGCAAAATTCATCTTTGCAAAAACAAAACAGCCGGACGAAGTTTTCTCGTTCCTGTAATGATAACCTCAATTCGTCAATAACTTTCGAAATATTTTCACATTTTCCAATAAAACTAAAATTGTCAGGTTCACAAAATTCAAGCGGATCGTTCATGGTTGTCAAATTACTTAATCGTAATTTATTAGATTTTAATATTTTACAAGCAGATTCTATTGAAGTGTAGTGATATAATAACGAATCATTACCTTGATATTCATCTAGCAAAATATTTTCCACTGTTGGCACTCTATGCATCTCCTTCAATTCGCTTTCTTATCAATTCTGTAGTTATTACTTCATCAAAATTTATATACACAAGCTTAATACCATGTTTCTTACTTAGTTCCCTTTTTTCTTTATCTCTAATTCTTGTTTTTTCAAAAGATTCTTGTCCACCAAAAAAATCTATAGGCTCAAAATGCTGTTTCCCCTGATATTCAATAGCGATTTTTAAATCTTGTATATAAATATCATACGACATTTGTCCGCCGAAAGGACTACGTAAAAAGAAAGGCTTATACTGATAAATAACTGTATAGTCTTTGTATAACTTTTTTGTAAGTTTTAAAACAAGTTCTTCAGTTACCCATTTATATGTAGGCTTTATATAAGTACTTCGCTCTATTGTATTAAATTCATTTTCATTTGTTTGTTCCAAAAGTTTGTCTGCATACTTCCAAGCTTCATCTTTTTCTCTACAATTTTTCTCAAAAAAGAAATACTTTAGATATTTTTCCAGACGGTCTTTTCTTGGAATTCCTTTCATTTCTTTTAATTGTTTATAAAAACTGTATGATTCTCTTATCTCGCTGGAAATTTTTCCTGTCTTTATAAAGTTTCTGCCCAGAGAATTTACAAAAGCATGAGGTTTTTCTTGTGTATATGCTACACACCGAAATACTTCAGCATTATAATAAAGTTCCAGAACAATAAAAAAATAGTGAACCCCTTGCCATGCTTCATAACGTTCCATAAGTTTTAGTTCTGGTAATTTCTCATTTATTTGAACAGGAAGAGAAGGTTTTGTTGCCCAATAAATAGGATTTATTCCTCGAAATTTTTTATATCCGATATAAGAACCCTCTGCATCTTCAAGTGTATAATTTATATATGGAATAGAAAGCTTAGAACATAGCATTTTGACAAAAGCAGTATGATTATGTTTAAAACCAAGTTCATTATATGTTAGTTCTTCTATATGTAAAGAATAATATTTTTGACCATAAGATTTTATCTCTGTTGCTATTCTTTCATAAATATCAATAAACAAGACTAAAGAGTCGTCTAGTAACAGAACCTCTTTAGATTCATCTATTTTGAAATGAGTAATAATATAGTTACTGATAGTATTTAGAAATTCATTTTTAATAAACAGAATTGTTTCTAATGAGAAATAATTCATTCTCTTATCTTCTCCATAAGCTTTGCGACTGCATTGTAATTGTGATAGCGTTCATAAGTGCTTAGTTTGGCTTCTTCGCTTTTTTTGATGAGTGATTCATACCAGTATGCAATCAATGCTCTGCGAATTCCGTCAAGTGAGAATAGTTCTGCAACATCTTCAAAGTTTCCTTCAAACATAATAGAAACAGAATGATTCAGAGCTGTATCATATTCTGTTTTTTTAATATTTCCATTGTGATTTTTAATCCATTTTTTGACTTCTGGAAAATCGAGAATTAGAGAATCCATAACAAGCATGTTCATTTGAGGAGAATCTTTTTTGCTGAGAGTACTAAACGCAACTTCATGACTTCCTATAGTGAGTGTAAAATATCGACCGCCATTAGTTGACGGAAAAAGTACAAAAGTCCAGATTCCCTGCTGCTCAATCCAATGAATAAGTCCTGTGAATTTGAAAAGCCGGACAACATAAGACAAAAACGCATCGTCTTGAAACATTCGATCGATTTTCGGTTTATAAATGATTTCAGCCGGATTTAAGGCGCTCAATGCTTTAGAAGCTTCTGCAACAGATAAATGAAAAAGTTCCTTTTGATTTTGGATTTCCTTGTTCAGTGAACTTCTGAACTGATAATGAAGATTATGCTCAACTGTCCGCCAGTCCGTCACTTGCCGAAAATCTGCAAGTGACCAAGCGCCAAGCGATTTGTAAGGTTCTGTCGCATTGATTTCTTTTATTCGCTTTAACGGTGGATAATCTGTGCCACCGATTTTTATGCAGTTACAGTTTGGAGACTGTAGAATGTAAACATAACCTTGAATAGATTGCATAGTTATATCCCTATTTTAAACTCAACTTCACTTCGGTGAAAATATCTGGATTTTCTAAATCTGCCCAAGAATATGATTTTATCTTGCCACATCTTCAAAAAATCAGTTTAAAGAAACGGTCAACTGTTTGTTCAGTGCTGCTGCGACTTTTTGCAGAAAATGAAACGATGGATTACTGTTTCCGCTTTCAAGACGGGCAATGTTTGACTGTTTTGTTCCAATTTTTTCAGCAAGCTGTTTCTGTGTCATATTGCTGTCAACTCTTGCTTTTATAAGTTGACGTATCAGTTCATATTCAGGTTCGAGTGCATCGTATTCAGCTTTAAATTCTGGGTCTTTGAGAAGTTCCGCTTCTAATCTGTCAAAATCATCTGTCATGTTTATTTCCCCCTTGATTTATAATCTTTCATTCGTGTCAATGCAGTATCGAGTTCTTTTTTCGGCGTTTTGTTAGTTTTCTTTTGAATCGCATGAAGCAAAACAGCCTTTTCTGTTTTTGTTTCATCGTTCTTTACAATCACAAAATAGAAAGTTCTAAAAATGTTGTTTGACTGCTTTGTTCTAAGTTCCATTAGACCGTTGTATTTGTCGCCTTTAATGGAATCAACATAGGGATAATGAAGATTTATACCCATTTCCTTTAAAAGTTTTATGTCTTTTAAAACTTTAGCGGACTGATTCTTTTGAAGGGATTTTATAAATTCTTCTACCGGCTTTCTGCCATTTTCTGTTTTATAAAACTCGATTTCATATCCCATGAATTAAATATATCATATTTGATATATTTGTCAAATTTCCTTCTTTGTTGACTTTCCAAAAAAGCTGTCGTACATTTGTGTTCCAAAAAACTAAAAAAGGAAACAAGAAAAAATGTCTAAGCAAAATATCTATGATAACGAAACTTTCTTTGAGGGTTACAAGACACTCCGCGAAAAAACAGATAGTGCAAACAATCTGTTTGAAAAACCGGCGCTTTTTGCATTGCTGCCGGATTTGCATGATAAGTGCGTTCTTGATTTGGGCTGCGGCTACGGCGAGAATTGTCTGAAATTTGCCGGGATGGGGGCTAGAAAAGTAATCGGTCTCGATATATCCGAAAAGATGCTTGAAATTGCCAAGACTGAAAATTCTGACCCGAAAATTGAATATAAAAACATGCCGATGGAAGATATTTCGCTTGAAAAGCTTTTGCCGGCTGGCGAGAAGTTTGACCTTGTTGTCAGCTCGCTTGCCCTTCATTATGTAGAAGATTATGCCGGTCTCGTAAAAAAGATTTATGCCCTTTTGAAAGACGGCGGATATTTCATTTTTTCACAGGAAAACCCGATTAATACTTGTTTTACTACCGGCAGCCGCTGGACTATGGACGAGAATGGCAACAAGCTTTATGCAAACTTGTCAAATTACAGCGTAGACGGAAAACGCGAATCAAAATGGTTTGTAGAAGACATTCAAAAGTATCACCGTACTTTTTCTACAGTTATCAATACTCTTATAGACAATAACTTTAAGCTTGTAAAACTGGTTGAGCCGTACCCGACAGACGAAATGGTAAAGGCAAATCCCGGAAAATACGACAGTCATCTTGATCTTAGGCACAAACCGGACTTTCTGCTTGTAAAAGCTGTGGTCTGAGGTAATGTTTTAATTTCAGAAGTGAAAAGCTTGACATTTTTCAATCTATGACTGTATAATCAGATTTAGTCACAGCGATTAAAACTGGATCAGAGGAAACTATGTCAAAAGCTTTTTCAGAAGAAGAAAAACAAAAAATTAAGCAAAGTCTCATTGATTGCGCAGAAGAGCTTATAACCAGGCAAGGTGTGCAAAAGACCACCGTCGACGAGATTGTGGAAGCTTGCCACATCGCCAAAGGCTCGTTCTATTCGTTTTATAAGACAAAAGAGCTGCTTTTCTGGGATGTGATTCTGCGCTGGCATGAAGAGCTTGAAACCAGCATGCTAAACGCCATGCAGAGCGTCAAAGAAATTACGGAAAGCAGCCTGGCTGAGCTGATTTTTCAGGCTTATATGATGTGCTTCAACTGCGGGCTTGCGAATATTCTTGCAAACGGCGACATCGATTATCTGATAAGAAAGCTACCGTCTGAAGTTGTCGACGAGCATATCGCGCACGACGATGAAAGGCTCATCAAGCTGCTGATGCAGCTGCCTCAGTTCAAGACGCTCGACGCAGATTTGTTCAGCTCTGCATTCCGCGGCATTTTTCTCATGCTGCCATATAAAAAAGAAATAGGCCCGCGCTTTGAAGAAGCGCTGAAGCTGTGCATACGCGGCGTTGTCAGCCAGATGTTCGGCGGCGGCAAGAACCAAGAAAGGAGCGTAAGATGATTTCAGTAAAGGATTGCGAATTCAGCTATGACAAAAAGCCGTTCATCTCAGATGTGAATTTTGAAGTAGGGCAGGGCGAAATATTCGGGTTTTTAGGGCCTTCCGGGGCGGGCAAAAGCACATTGCAAAAGATTCTCATCGGGCTTTTGAAAAACTACAAAGGCAGCGTCCAAGTTTTTGGCAAAGAGGTGCGCGCGCAAAAAGACGATTATTACGAGCGCATCGGCATTGATTTTGAGTTTCCGAGCTTTTATGAAAAGCTGACCGCCGAAGAAAATCTCAAGTTTTTTGCATCGCTTTATCAGAAAAAGCCGCGGAACATAGACCGGCTTTTTGAGCAAATCGGTTTGCTGCGCGATAAAGACAAAAAAGTTTCAAGCTATTCAAAGGGTATGAAGAGCAGGCTGAATTTTATAAAGGCGCTTGTGCATGACCCCGAACTGCTTTTTCTTGATGAACCGACGAGCGGTCTTGACCCTTCGAACAGCAGAATTATGAAAAACATGATTCTCGACGAGAAAAAAGCCGGAAAATCGATAATTATTACAACGCACAACATGCAGGACGCGGCTGAACTTTGCGACAGAGTAGCTTTCATTGTAGACGGACACGTTAAGGCAATGGACACGCCGCATAATCTTATAATGAAAAAAGGCGCGGGTGTTATCAGTTATTCATACCTTGAAGACGGAAAAGAAGTAAAAGCTGAGTGCCCTGTAACAGAATCAGGCAAAGACGCAGAATTGCAGAAGCTCATTGCCGGGGGCAAGATTCTTACAATTCATTCGATGGAGCCAGATTTGGGCGACATTTTCATGGAAGTGACTGGAAGGGGGCTGAATTGAGGTTGCTCAAGCTTATAAAGGGAGATTTGTTCTTTCTTGCGCGGTACGGACTTTTTCTGGTTTATGCTGTTTTTATTGTGGTCTATCTTGTAATGCTCCACTACATTCCGGGAGAAGCCGGAACTTTTGTGATGAAGCTGCTCGTTTTTTCTGATCCGGCTGCGATGGGGCTTTTCTTTATGGGGGCGGTCGTTCTGCTTGAAAAGAGCCAGCGCGTAAACTGCTCGCTTGCGGTTTCGCCTGTTACAACAGCCCAGTACACACTTTCTAAGTCAATTGCCTTTTTAATTTCTGGGCTTGCAGTCGGCCTTATTATTGCATTTGGCAGCGGAAGGTATTTGACTTTCTGGGCAATTATTGGTCTTGCGGGCGGTTCTCTGCTGTTTTCTATGGGCGGGCTTTTTGTTGCAACTAAAACGCAGAGCCTTAATCAGTTTATTATCTGCTCTCTGCCTGTGGAAATCTTTATAAGCGCGCCGGGCTTTATTTTTGCATTTAATAAGCTTTCTTTTCCGCTTTGGATTATTCACCCAGGCGTGGCGGCGGTTAATCTTTTGTTCAAGGAAAGTGATGTTATGGCAAATGTTTTTTCTATAATCAGCCTTGTTATCTGGAATGTGATTGTTTTTGCAGTTACAAGAAAATCTGTCAGCAAAATGTTCAGGCAGCTTGGAGGAGGAAGTTTATGAATCCCGTGTACATTTCTTTTGAGCGGTTTATAAAAGAAATTTTTAAAGACGCAATGCTTTCTGCCATCAGCTTTCTGCCGGTTTTTCTTGGAGCATTGTTCAAGTTCGCCATTCCTTTTCTTGACGCGTTTTTAACGGCAAAAACTGGAAAAATAGCGCTGCTAAGCCCGTATTATCTGCTTTTTGATTTAACCATCATTTTTGCAACGCCTATAATGTTCGGCTATGCAGGGCTTATGGTAATTTTAGAAGAGCGCGATACTGGAATTTTCCGCTATCTTTCTGTTACTCCGCTTGGGATAAAAGGCTATCTGCTTTCAAGGCTTGTTTTTATTTCCGCGATTGCGGCTTTATACGGCTTTATAGTTGAGCTGTTCTGCCACATTTCTGCAATAACGCTTTTTCAGCTTTTAGCTGGAAGCCTTTTCAGTTTTTTAACCGGCATCTGGCTTGTCTGCCTGATTTCGTGTCTTGCATCAAATAAAGTTGAAGGCCTCGCTTTTTCAAAATTCAGCGGCATTTTGATTTTAGGCCCGTTCGCGGCTTTTTTCATCAAAGACTGGGTGAAATATCTTGCAGGCTTTTTGCCGACATTCTGGTTTACAGAATTCTGCCTGAACAAAGGCTCTTATGCCGCTGCTGCGCTTGCAGTGTCGTTCGCGCTCACAGCCGTTTATATAATCTGCGCAGTAAAGAAATTCGCTGAAAGGGTGTGAACGGCAGTTTCGGGCTTTCAGAACTTAAGCTGATTGACTTTTTGCAGCTTGTTTTTCCAGTCGTCGACTAATTCTTTGGGTTCAATTGGCCATGCTTCGTCAGCCCATTTCCAAACCCATCGTTGAACGCACATAAGTTGATTAGTTCTAAAGCTAAGGATAATTCCATCGCCATCCGGACCGGGATTTTCCTTGTCTGGTGTGATTGACTGATTATCGCCCCAGACTTTGCCGCGGGCATAGCGGGATGCATACCCATGAAGATGAATCTTGTAATCCAGAAATTCATCATCACACATGCAGCCAAAAGAACCACGGGTCATTTTCCTAAAATCATAATCACTAGGGAGAGAGAAAACTTCATTTGTGATTTTAAGATTCTTTATTTTTTCTAGAGAATATCTGCGGCAGGCATGTTTTACTATATCTAACCCATGAAGATTCCAGTTACCGTCATCAAAAATCAGCTGCCAAGGCTGAACCTGTCGGAACTTTGATACCTTATCTGCATTAGATATATAGTCAAAAGTAATTACTCTATTTCCTTGCAAAGCTTTGTCGATGATTCTCCATGTTTCTGCCGGAATTTCTTTATTAGGTGCACCAACAAAGATGATTCTGTCATTTTCTGGCTTCTTATTTACTCTGATGTTTTCCAATGCAAGATCATGGTTTTCTATCGAAAGAGATTCAAAAATTTCCTGAGCCTCTTTATAAAGAGGGTTGCCCTTTACCATGTCGATGAGCGTTTTTATAAGCTTGGCAGCTTTTGCCGCATTTTCGTCTGTGTAAAAACGCGGAAGCCGGTATTTCGGGTCGGTGTAAAAATAGCCGCTTGTCTCAAAGTCTGTGTCGATAGGTGCACCATATTTTTCCTGCAATTCTGCAATGTCGCGGAAAAAGGCACTCTTACTGGTTTTGAGGTTATATTTGTTTTGAAGTTCAGAAATAACTTCGCTCCACTTGAGCTTGCGCCCCGAAGCGATTATCTCGTCAATTGCCTGATAACGTTTTGCTTTTTCGGTGAAGTCTACAGCCATAATTGCACCTCTTTTTTCAGCGTATCACAATCTTATTCCCGTGCATTGGGAATAGCTCTGATTTATATTCTAAATCATAAGGCAGAAATGTCAACTTTCGGGGTAAGTTCAAACTTAGATTCTATAGCTGAAGCACAGAAGGCACAGTATGTATAACCTTATTGGAACAACACACAATGAAATGGACGGTTCATTTTGTTTTGGATTTTTGCAGTTTTTACGGTTTGAATGGGGAGCCAGAGGAATGATTTGTATCTATGGCTGCCCTGATTGCGGAGCAATATTCCGCAATGTTGAGTAATAGCGGCACTGTTCCCGTGACTTGGGAATAGACATGATGTAAGTTTTTATCAAGATGCCGGAATATGATTTCGAGGTAATCGAATACTGGCATAAAATCTTGGAGGAAAAGATATGGAAGATTTGTATGAATTTATTCCTTTGTTTGTAGGTGTACCACTTGTTTCTCTTGTGTTTGGTATTCTTATTAATCCTATGTTCTGGCAGGGTTTAAGAAACTCTTACTGGTTGGATAAGCAGAAAAAGCAGGAAAGAATGCAGCGGTTGCAGCGTAAATTGACAAAGGAGGATATAGAGCCGTAAGAACGGCGGCATTTGGCTCTGCGTGTTTAGAAAATTCCAAAATGGAGGATATTATGTCAGATAATGAATTCAGATTAGTAACAAGACAGGAATCATTTAATGATCTTGCTGTCCGTGAGCTGGCAAAGGGACGTGCTGCTTGTATTTGTAAACTACAGTTTGGCCGCTGCACTAAGAATGATTGCAAGTACTGCCGTATTCATGCACAGTATAGTGCCTGCTATAGTCAAATGAATGAGTATGACAGACAGCGTTTATCTACATATATATCAGAAAATTATGTAAGATATTCTTATGATCCAAGTCAGTGGATGTCATTCTCAGGTTATTTAAAACATATAGGCTTTATTATATTTATGTGTGTTATAGTACCAGTAATACTATTAATTGGTCTGGTATTCCTTACTGTAGGTATTCCTGATGACAAACCGGTTGAACCGGAAATAGATGAACACATCGAGTATGTGATGCACAAGGTTAAAACTTATGTGCATGATATTAATGGAGACGGTCTGGTCAACTGTATTGATCATGCTGTGCTGTTCAAGATTTACTGGGATGAGAAATATCCCAATCAAAAAACCAGTTGTATTATCATACGCAACAAGAAACCTGCGCCATATAAGATGCACCATCTGTTTATAGGAATAGATACAGGGCACCAGATAATAGAAGTAGAGCCAAGAGCTAAGAATTATAAAAATTATCTTATGGCAGATAATTGGTCAACTAAATATTATAACAGAAATTATAATATATATTGGGAAACAAACAAATGGCTCAAGGAGTATAAGAACTAAACCCTGCGTTCATGATAATATTCGCTCACGTTTTAGTGAAAAGTACGAAAAACTCACTCATATTTTAGTGAAAACTGAGAAAAATTTGCTCATGTTTTAGGAAGGCTGTACTTCTGTACGTTTTTGCTTTAACCGCAAATCTGGCGAACTACCATCATTCTTGAGTGCAGCGAAGAATTTGCAAGAGGATACTTCGTTGCGCTCAAGAATAGTCCTTCAATTTTTTTTAGCTAAAACAGTTTTTTCGGTATAGAATATATATAATCCTCAGTAAAGGAAAATGAATTATGGATAACCTTGAAAATAACGAAGAAGCAGAAAAGTATCTTGGACTTGCAATGCAAGCCTATGCTGAAGAAAATTACGAAGAAGCTTTTAAGTTGTATAAGAAAGCTGCTGAACAAGGCGATGTCAATACACAGACTTGGCTTTGTTTAATGTACAAACGCGGAATAGGTGTAGGGCAAGATTATACAAAAACTTTAGAGTGGTATGAAAAAGTCGCTGAACAAGGTAATGCTGTTGCACAATATAATCTTGGTATGATGTACGAAGTCGGAATGGGGGTCGAGAAAGATTATACAAAAGCTTTAGAGTGGTATGAAAAAGCTGCGGAACTGGGGAATGGTTTTGCTCAGTATAAGCTTGGTTATATGTACCATTCTGGAGAAGGCATCGAACAGAATGTTGAGAAAGCATTTGAGTGCTATAAGAAAGCTGCTGAACAAGGTATTGCTGTTGCACAATGTAAGCTTGGCTTTATCTATATGTATAGTAAGGATAAACGGGATTATGACAAAGCATTTGAGTGGTATAAGAAAGCAGCAGGACAAGGTTATGCTATTGCACAGATTAAGCTTGGTTATATGTACCGTTTCGGTAAAGGCATAGAACAGAATTATGAAGAAGCATTTGAGTGGTATAAGAAAGCTGCTGAACAAGGCAATGCTGGCGCACAATACGATTTGGGAGATATGTACTATTACGGAGAGGTTGTAGAGCAGGATTATGACAAAGCATTTGAGTGGTATGAAAAAGCTGCTGAACAAGATGACGCTGATGCGCAATTCAAACTTGGATATATGTACCTACAAGGTCTAGGCGTAGAACAGAATTATGAGAAAGCATTTGAGTGGTGTAAGAAAGCAGCAGAACAAGGTGATTATTACGCACAGTTCGCTCTTAGTGGAATGTATTACAACGGAGAAGGCGTAGGACAGAATTATGAGATAGCATTTGAGTGGTGTAAGAAAGCAGCAGAACAAAGTGATGCTGACGCACAATTTCATCTTGGTTTAATGTACCAGTTAGGCGAAGGTGTAGAGAAGGATGATGAGAAAGCATTTGAATGGTGTAAGAAAGCAGCAATACAAGGATATGATAATGCCCAATACATTCTTGGTATTATGTATTATGATGGTCAAGGAGTAGAACAGAATTTCGTGTCAGCAATTGAATGGTTAGAAAAAGCAGCAGAACAAGATAATGCTTACGCACAGTTCGCTCTTAGTGGAATGTATTACAACGGAGAAGGCGTAGGACAGAATTATGAGAAAGCATTTGAGTGGTGTAAGAAAGCAGCAGTACAAGGGCATGAAGGGGCTATTAGAATTTTGGAATTACTTAAAAATAAAATGCACAAAGATGAATTGATTATGGATAGCCTTGAAAATAAAGATGCAGCAGCAAAAAAACTGTATGATGAAAAAATACAATCTGATGTTTCATTGAATACAAGTGATAATGCCGATAGAACATTTTTCATTAAGAATGTTGAGATTGTATCTGGTAATCAAATCAATAATAATTGGCAGCGAAAAATGCAAATTATATATACTGATAAATCTGACTTTATAGATAATATTCCGCAATTTGGAGGTCATGATTGGAGCCAAGATATTGGAAAAAGTGTAGAAGCAATAATAAATGAGAGTGCTGGATATTATTGGTTAAAATTTTATAAATATAAAGAAGAATTACTAAGAAGTAATTCATATTATGAATCTGGGGTTGATTGGAAAGAAAAACGACAAGAAGAGAAAGAAAAAAATTTCTCCGCCTTTCTCGAGCAACGAAAACAAATGATAATTGAAAAAACAAGCCGACAAGCAACTCCGAACTTTTATAATAAACATGAAAACAGCAATATGAAAAATAATAATTCATTTTTAGAAAAGTATACTCCAAATGTTATTAATAGTAATCTTAATAAGAAAATTGAAGAATCTATTCAGAAATCAAAAATCCTATCATCTTTTGTAGTCATTCGATCACCATTATTACAGGACGGATTACTTCAGTTTATAAAAACAGATGGTTCACTCTTGTTTGCAAATGAGAAGTGTATGAGAAATTCTTGTTTACCATGGACAAATAAAAAAATAGAATTCAATATCTATAAAACAGAAGAAGGAAAAATAACTGATTGGGATTGGAATTATTATGAGCCAACATCAGTGAAACAAATTTAATAAGCTTGTAGTTTTAATGTTCATACATTACTTGCAGTTAAATATGCAAATTAGGAGAATTACATGAAAATCGAAATAGGTGAATCTTTGCTACAGTCTTATTTGAAATACGAAAAGGGTTGCCTTGTCACGCAGACAAACTGGAAAACTTCAAGCCTGTGGCAGATTGCTGATGAAGATTATCAGAATATAAAATCTGTGTTCGAAAAAATCCATAATCACAAAGATTTTTCCGATGTTTTCAAAAATAGCTCTTTAGAACAGGCATTGAAGCAGGCTGAACTTGATGTTGTTGGAATCAACAACGACAAGCTGTATATGGTTGAAGTTGCTTTTCATGAAAACGGACTTCAATACGGTGATAAATCAGAAACAAAAGACAGAGTATGCAAAAAGCTTCTTAGGGCATATCTGATAGGGCTGGCTTTCTTTCCGAATTTTACTTACGAAATAATCTTTGCTTCTCCAAAAGTAAATCCTGCTACCGACCAGATAATAAAGGAATATTTTACAGTTCTGGAAAAAGATTTTGGAGATGAAGAAAATGTGAATTTCCGTTATCTTGCAAATGAAGATTATAAAAATGAAATACTTATTCCTACATTAACCTCTTCACTTTCAGATTCTGATACATCGGAACTATTTATACGCAGTGCAAAAATGCTTGAGCTTTTCGGTGTGCTTGATTTGAATTCTTCTAAAAAAGAACGAATTTATCGAACAAGGAATATTAGTCAAAATGAAAACAGCGATACTCTTTTGCGCGATTTGCGCACTGTTGGTTTTTCCACATTTGTAGAATACTATGAGTATTATGCAAATCCCAAATATGAGACAAGTGATATTCGTGCACTTCTTATAAAAAGCGGCAAGTATAAAATAAATAGCTGCAATACAAAAGCTTCTGTCGGCAAGCGCATTGTAAACAAAGGTCTTGGGCATGAAGCTTTAGAGATTATTGCAAATGCAAATAATATAGACAGTTCAATTATCAATAAAGCAAAGTCACTGCTTTAGATTTGCAGAGCATTACAGACAATCTCCATTGTTTCACACCATCCAAGAGCCTGCGTAGACGCGTTTTGCTGAACGAAATCTGACTAGAACAGGCTCTAGAGAGATACAGTTATAGCTTGTCAAAAAAATCTTGTAAGCACTTACAGCAAAATGTTGCCAGTCTTTAATATTCGCTCATATTTTAGTGAAAACTTAGAAAAAATCACTCATGTTTTAGTGGAATTCTTGTAGTATTCACTCATATTTTAGTGAAAACTGTGAAAAATTCGCTAACATTTTAGGAAGTCTGTGCTATAATATAGTCATGTACTTAAAAAGAAAAATTGATGATTTTTTAATCTCATGGAAAAAATCTGCGGAAAAAAAGCCTCTTGTCGTAAAAGGCGCAAGGCAAATTGGAAAGACAAAATCTATTGAGCATTTTGCCGAAAACTACAAAAATTTTGTAAACATAAACTTTGCACTTGAGACAAAATTTAAGACAATCTGTGAAGATGGCTTTGATGTGGATTCCATTATAAAGAACATTTCACGGATTGATCCTTCAAAAAAATTTGAAACCGAGAAGACCCTCATTCTTTTTGATGAAATTCAAGATTATCCAGAAATTGCAACTAGTTTAAAATCTTTTTGTATCGACGGAAGATATGATGTCATTTGTAGCGGTTCAATGCTTGGAATCAACTATAAAAAAATTCAGAGTAACAGTGTTGGCTATAAATCTGAGTTTTCAATGCAATCATTAGATTTTGAAGAATTCCTGTGGGCAAAAGGTTATGGAGAGGATACCGTTGAAGAATTGCTTTCTCATATGAAGACAGGCACCATCTTTAATCAGACAGCAATGAATGTGTTTAATGCGCTTTTCCTTGATTACTGTATTTTAGGCGGAATGCCAAAGGTTGTTGTTGGATATATTGAGAAAGGTACATTTGAAGGAAGCCTTGAACTTCAGCTGGAACTTATTGCTGATTATAAGGAAGATATCAAAAAATATGTGGAAGGAATCGACAAGACGCGTGTCTTAAATGTATTCAATCATATTCCGATTCAGCTTGCTAAAGAAAACAAAAAATTTCAGATTTCAAAGGTTGCAAACGGCGCAAAGTTTAAAGACTATTGGGGGTGCATCGAATGGCTTAATGATGCCGGTATGATTAACCTCTGTTACTGTCTTCATACTCCAGATTTGCCGTTGAAAGGAAATTATGAGGATACTAAATACAAGATTTATTTCCGAGATACTGGTCTTCTAGTCGCTAATCTTGATAGAGAATCTCAGGATGATTTGCGTGCGAATAAGAACATGAATGTTTATAAAGGTGCTTTGTACGAAAATGTGATTGCGGAATCACTTTCTAAGCAGGGATATGAGCTTTTTTACTATAAAAAAGAGAGTTCTACGCTTGAACAGGATTTCTTTGTACGCACAAAAAAATCTTTGGTTCCTATAGAAGTAAAATCAACAAATGGAAAAGCAAAATCACTTTTAACTCTCATTAAAAGTGATTCTTATCCTGATATTACAACCGGAATAAAACTGATTCATGGAAATATAGGTTTTGAAAATAATATTCATACATTCCCATATTTCTGTGCGTTTTTGCTTAAACGGTATTTAAAAGATGTGGATTTTTAGACAGATAATAGGTTTCCAACAAAAACTGCCTTCTTTGTAATAAACCATAGGCAATTTTGTGTTCTATAAGTTACTACTTGACTATATCATGATTCTATGTAATATATTGTATGCAATTGAATAGAATAAAACACAAGCTCGGCGCAAACTTTTCAGAATAACTGTAATAGAGGAGGCAGTATGCTGTATAGAAAGAACCGCTATGGCGAGGATATTTCTGTTTTGGGCTATGGATGTATGAGATTCACTTCATCTGTCCGGGGCATAGACATTGACAAGGCAGAAAAAGAGCTGATGGCAGCTTATAATAATGGAGTAAACTATTATGACACTGCCTATATCTATCCCGGAAGTGAAGCAGCCCTTGGCGAAATTCTTGAAAGAAACGGAATCCGAAGCAAGGTCAATATTGCTACAAAGCTTCCGCAGTACCTTATAAGCAACCGTTCTGCGCTTGACAAATACTTTGATGAAGAGCTCCGCCGCCTTAGAACAGATTATGTTGATTATTATCTGATGCATCACATGACGTCTATCAGTCAGTGGGAAAAACTGCTTGCCATAGGCATTGTGGAATGGATTGAAGCAAAGAAAAAATCAGGTCAAATCAAAAATATCGGTTTTTCTTACCATGGAAACACGCAGGATTTTCTTGCGATTCTGAATGCCTATGACTGGGATTTTTGCCAGATTCAGTATAACTATGTGGACGAGCATACACAGGCTGGGCTTGAAGGTCTTAAAGCAGCTGCTGCAAGGGGCATTCCTGTAATTATAATGGAACCCTTGCGGGGCGGAAAGCTTGTAGGTCTTTTGCCGGAAAAAGCTAAAACGCTGATTGCAGAGCAGAAAAACTGCTATACACCGGCAGAGTATGGTCTTAAGTGGCTTTGGAATCAAAGCGAAGTTACATGCGTTCTTTCCGGCATGAATTCTCTTGAAATGGTTGAAGAAAACTGCCGGATTGCGTCTGAAGCTGTAGCCGGATGCTTTACTCAAGAAGATTTTGCTGTCATAGACCAGATAAAGCAGATTATAAAAGAAACTGAGCTTGTAGGCTGTACCGGCTGCCGTTATTGTATGCCGTGCCCAAAGGGTGTTGATATTCCTGCCCTTTTTAGAATGTGGAACATGACTACTGTTGACGGCAAAAAGGCTGCAAGATTTGAATATGCCCAGACTGTCGGGCTTAAAAAAGAGCCGTCATTTGCAACCCAGTGCATCGGCTGCGGCAAGTGCGAGAAGCACTGTCCGCAGAGTATTCCGATTAGAGAAAAGATTAAGCAGGCTGACAAAGCTTTACGCCCTTTGCCATACAAGATAGGCATCAGCGTTGCCAGAAAATTCATGCTGAAAAAAATCTGACGTTCGACAAGCGCGGCAAGATATTCAGTATGTCATTTCTTCGGCTTGACCGAGGTGTCTGCAATGCACTGATTCGTCAAGCGCGATAAGGCTGTTCCGCTGGCGCTTTACTTCGTACATCATGATTGAAGCGGCACAGGCTACATTGAACGAAGTGGCATAAGATTTTTCGTCCATCGGAATTGTGCAGAGAACGTCGCAATATTCCTTGAATGCTTTGTTAAGCCCCATCGTCTCGTTGCCGAGCATAAGCACCAGCGGATGCGCAAAATCAACTTGATAGACAGGCTTTTCTTTGTGGGCGGTTGAGCCAGCCACAAGCAAATCTGGAAATTGCGCACGGAGCTTGTCAATAAAAGCGTAAAGCTCGTTGTTGTCTTCAATACGTATTACCGGCATGTTGAAAAACGAGCCCATAGCGGAAACAACCACGTCGGGGTCGTAAAGGTCAACCGAATGGCCGGTGATTATCAGCATGTCAACGCCGAGCGAATCGCATGAGCGGATTATGGTGCCGAGGTTGCCCTTGTTTGAAGGGCGGTCAAAAAGCACGATGAACGGCGCTTTTGAGAGCGGCACATTGTCAAGCTTGTCTTCGCGCATTTCGATTATCGCCATAAGTTCGGAAGTGTCTTCTTTGCCGCTCAAGTCCTTCATCAGCTCAGGTGTAAGCACAAAGTTTTCTTCGGTTTTTACGCTGCCGATTACATCGCGTGCCCAGTCTGAAAGCTTGTCATTGGCATAGATGAACGACTTGATGTTCCAGTTATTCGCAATCGCCTCATTAAGGCTGCGCACGCCCTCAACCAGAAACTCGTTATATTTGTAGCGTTTGTTCCTGTTCGTCTTAAGAACTTCAAATTTCTGATAAGTGCTGTCTTTGGCAACAATTTCAGTTTCTTTCATTTTTATAAGTTTTTCCTTCAATAAAGCAGACCGAACATCCAAAGCGGAATTTTGCTTCCTCTGCCTGTTTCAACATCATCAACAGCAAGATAGCTGTCTGGAATATCTTTAATCTGCTCGAAAGTTTTATCTTTTCCGCCGATTTCAAACAGATATTTGCCGTCAACGATGAAGTCGCCATTAGGCGGATAAAAAACTTCATGACCGGCAGATCTTAGCTGATTAAGGAAGAATGTTTCACGTTTAGTGCCGGTGTTTATTTTTTCCGTTAATGAAAACATTATGTTCGTGTTGTCGCAGTAAATCTTGTCTGGCCGCGCCATGTTCTTTAGCGTTGATTTTTCAGAAGACAAAATGTTCAGCAGATTTGCCCTGTCAAGAATATAAAGCATTTTCAAGCCTTGATTTCTGTCAGTTTCAAGCTGCCTGTAAAGTTCAGTCATTTTTGGCGTCTGCGGACAGCTCTGGGCAAGAATAAAAAGCATTTTCTTTATTTTTTGGACAGTGGAGTAGTTGATTTTTTCGACAGCCGGATAGTCGCTTTCCAATATCTGGTTCGTAATTTGAGAGAGCCGCTGCTCATAACCTGTGTATATTTCTTTATAAAACGGATAATAGCCACCTGTCAGATATTCATTAAAATGCTTAAGGATTGCTCTGCCGGTTGTTATTGATTCAGCTATTTCTTTGTGACTGCGCAAAAGCTCTTTTAGTTCAAGCGGATTTACGTTAGCTATGTTCTCAAAACACAGATATTCTCTGAACGAAAGGCCGGGAAGGCTGTATGAAACTTGCCGCCTTGATAAATCGCCGCTGTCAGCATCGATTTTCAGTATCGAAGAGCCAGTATATACAATGTTAAGTTTTGGATAGTCGTCATAAAGATTTTTGATTATCAGCTGCCAGTTTTTCAAATAATGAACTTCGTCTATGAAAAGATGCGTTCCGCCGTTTTTGTAATGAATATCTGCAAGCTCGGTCAGCGAATGTGTTTCAAACCAAAGATTGTCTAGCGAGACATAAAGCGCTTCATCAGTGTTTTCTTTAAATGCTGATTTGATATGCTGCAATAACAGCGTTGTTTTTCCTGTGCCTCTTGAGCCGGAAATTTGTATAAGCCTGTCCCGCCAGTCTATTTTGTTCAGCAAGAAACGGCTTGTAGAGATGCGGCATTCACGTACTTTTCTGTTTGATGAGTCTAGAATGTTGTAATATTCTTCGTTGTCCACGGTTTCTCGCTTTTAAGCTAAAATAGTGTTTATAAACATTATTTTAGTTGTTAAAATAGTGTTTGCAAACACTATTTTAGTGCAGTAAAACATGTTTGTAAACACTATTTGTGATATTCGTTATGTTTTTAGCTTGAACAACGCCGCTTTTACAGTCGCACCATGTCTTTGGTGATTTCTTTCAGGCTGTGCGCGCCGCACATCTGCATGGTGTCTTTCAGTTCTGCGCCGAGCTTTTCGATGTAGAGCTTTACGCCTTCTTCTGCGCCGCCGTAGACAGCCGTAACGAATGGCCGGCAGATAAGCACTGCGTCTGCGCCGAGCGCAAGCGCCTTGAAAATGTCTGTGCCGGAGCGTATGCCGCCGTCTACAAAGATTTTCATGCTGCCTTTTACGGCGTCTGCAATTTCTTCAAGCACTTCTGCCGTGGCGGCGCACTGGTCGAGCACGCGCCCGCCGTGGTTAGACACAACGATTGCGCTTGCACCGGCTTCTTTGGCCTTGAGCGCGCCTTTTACGGTCATAATTCCTTTTGCGATGAAAGGCACGCCAGCAAGTTTGATAATTTCTGCAAGCTCTGCTACGCTTTTGCTGCCGGCGGGCGGTGTCATGTTCTTAAGGAAGGGCAGACCGGCCGCGTCTACGTCCATAGCCATGGCGAAGCAGCCTGATTTTTTGGCTAAATCAATTTTTGCTGAAATTATGTCGAGATTCCACGGCTTTATCGTCGGAATGCCTGTACCGCCGGCCGCCTTGATTGCGTCAGAAGCGTATTCCATAACCTTTGGGTCTACGCCGTCGCCGGTAAAAGCCGCAATGCCGTTTGCCGCGCAGGCTGAAACGAGCACGTTGTTGTAGCTTAAGTCATTGAATTTATCGCTGTAATGCGTGTTTACAGCCCCAACGGGAGCGGCAAAAAACGGATATTTGAACTGCTTGCCGAAAAGCTCAAAGCTTGTGTCGGCGGGCTTGTTTTCTGTGAGCGTATCCATGTTTACGCGGATTTCCTGCCATTTTGAGTAATTGCGCAGGGCGGTGTCGCCTGTGCCTTTTGAGCCTGGCCCTGGAATCTGGTTTCCGCAAGCCTTGCCGTTGCAGATGCTGCATGCCTTGCACCATTTTCCCATGCAGCTTCTTGCGTTCTCTAAAACATCAGCGTATGTCATTTTTGTTCCCCCGTGGAATTCAGTCTGATGTTTCAGTATAAGGGGAAAAATAAATTACATCAACAAAGTACAGCAATAAACCGTCATTCGAGCGGAAGCGAAGCAATCTCTGTTAAGTTAAGTCAAAAAGCGGCTGCCAGTCTCTGGGCATGGTTCGAAATCGCGCGATAACGCGCTACACGCTGTTTGTTGCGTGGAAACTATAAAACACGTCGCTCTCGCGACGGCAACAAACAGAGTGTTTTCGAACCACGCCCAGTTCCTTCCCGCCAATTTATGCGGAAAATCTCGTCATTTCGAGCCGAAGGCGAAGCAATCTAAAAATATGCACAATCTTTTCTAATTTGCGCTTTCCTGAGAAGCTGGTGTATAATTGCTTTATTCAAACAACCTTATAGGAGGATTTTATGAAAGGAAGTACAAAATTATTAATAGCATTGTGGATTCCAATTTTAGCAATAGTACTGATATTTGTTGGATATTGTGCAATTGGCGCTATAAAAGATGCTAATAATCCTGATTCTTGGAAAGATATACCTCATAACCATGAAGCTTATTCTATGGCGCAGAAGTTTGTGAAAGATGAATTAAAATATCCTGATACAGCAGTATTTTCTGAATATGACAATAATAAAATATATTATGACCCAGAGACTCATATTTATAAAATAACAGGTTCTTTAGAAAGCAAAAATGCGTTGGGCTTATCTGTTCCGATGAACTATTATGTACAGATTCAACAAACAGAGGAAACTAAGTGGATTCTGTTAGATATATCAATAGAATAGATTGATTCCATCAAGAATGGGGCTTTTCCTTGACAGAATGGGTTCATTCTGTCAGAGAATGAGTACATTCCGTCATGG